>Ga0123342_1002120_pt1 | contig 33259 bp, 16 predicted proteins | sample Turbeawhitnodule_FD_89960 | JGI IMG/M metagenome (GOLD analysis project Ga0123342, IMG submission 89960) | Root nodule microbial communities of legume samples collected from Mexico - Turtle bean Mexico white nodule | ecosystem: Host-associated > Plants > Roots > Nodule | place: Mexico: Nepantla... | reverse complement strand
TCTTTCAACAGATACAAGGATTACACTTGTTACAGAATGAAATCTGAAATCAATACAAGAGAAAATCCTAGCTCACACTCTTTGATCAATCTCAATCTCTAAGCAATCTCAACTTTTCAAAAACTCAAGATCAGTGAAAAACTTAAATTTGTTTTTCTGTATATATCAAAGATGTTGTTTGTTATCAAATCTTAACAAACTATTAATTGCATTTAAAGATTGGTCAAAGCATTAAAAACTGGAGCGTAAAATCATTTAATGCTCAGTCAAAGCACAAACCATTTTTCTGTTATGGTACCAAAACAAACAATCGGTTGTTTCCTCGAATCAATCGATTGTTTTGGTTTTGACAACTCAACCATTTGAAAAACAGTTTTCAACCTTTTCTAAAAACACTTAAGTATAAAACAATCGGTTGTTTCGACAAAACAACATGTTGTTTTTAACTTAGCTTGAAAAACACTTTTCTTTTAAAAGGATTGAGAGTGCTTATGGTTTGGATTCAATCAAGAGTGGATTACATATTAAATCTACCCCAGATCCTATCTAAAGGACAACTCAGCAACATCAAGCACAACCAGCCTTCATCATCCTTCAAAGGGTTTGGATTCTTCAAAGCTTGAACACCACTTGGTTCAACAATATTATCAAAGTGGGTCACAAATGAAAAGGTAAAACAAACTTGATTTTCAAAATGTTATATAAGGACATAATCGATTATGTGGTCTTATACAATGTATACATACATGATTTTTTATAACAAGTGTCTAACTTTTGTGTATACCATCTTTTGCAAGACCATGTAATCCTTAAGATTGTCTCTTGCTAGACCATATAGTTTGTTTGATCGTTTAATTCGCCTGTTCTCATAGATCGTACTGTTCTACCAGACCTTCTAGATCGTTCATTTTGTGTTAGTTTGTTTCTCTTTTGTGTTTTCATTTTTATTTTTCATTGTGTGTGTATATATATGTGTGTATACTCGTGTTGTCTTTTTTGGTAGTGAAATAAGTTTTTTCATACTTTGTTTTTTCTGTTCGTTTTAATGCTCTACTTTTTTGTTCATTTTCATGCTATATTTTTGTGTTCGTTTTTTGGTTTTTCTCTTTTCTCTCTCTTTTGTACCCAATTTCTGTATGTTGTAGCTTGCTTTCATGGAGAACTTCATGAATCTTTCTAATCGCTTATATGTATTATTTTAAAGAATAATTGACTATCCATGTTAAATAATTGATTATGGAGTATTGTATTTCTTGAGGTCTATATGGTTATAGTTATTGAATATAATATTTCATGTTTGAAACACTGTCAACCAAGCTAATGAAGATGAAGAAAAAGAAACTACTCATACAAACACTCAAGAGAAAACAAATTTGGTTAGATTGTCCTTTTTTTGGTGGTTTTGGTGTATTAAACTATCCTTATTTTGGTTGCTTTGGTGTATTAGACGATCTCTCTATTGTGTGTATTTTAAACAATCTTTGTAATCGCTTTCCAGTGCACGTGAATCATGAGTTCTACTTCTTGCATCTTCTTCTTTTTCCCCTAATATTCTTTCATTACAATCTGTATTTTGTTTTTAGTTTTCAATTTTTTATGCGTTCACATTTTTGGCATGTATGTTTATCTCTTTGCATGGATACCATTAGGCAATGTATGACGTGGTTGAACCCATTTGGTTGTTGTTTTGCAAGTGGTGTGGTTTGCTGAAGAAACTCATTGTGGTGGTGTAGCTATAATGTTGGTGGTGGTGATATGGTGTTCGTGGTTTGTTGTTCTTGTGTTAGTGGTGATGGTATGGTGTTTGTGTTGTGCAATTACTTAATTATTAGATATGCGAGTAAGTGGTTAAGAAGTTTATTTCATGGAATGAAGAGTGCATTATTTGGTTATGTGTAATAAAGACAAATTTATAATCTTATTTTTTTATCAATTAAAAAAATTATCAATCACGCCCATCAAATTAAACACTAATTTTCATAATTTTTCTCTTAATTTTTATTCACTTTTCAATCTCTTTTTCTTCATCCAAATAATTTCACTTTCCATTCACTTCTTTCTCAAATCTAACTTTTCCTTCTTCTTCAAATCAATCTTCAAATTTAAATAAAGCATTAGTGTTTTATTTGATAAAGGGAACTTAAATAGAGAGATTGAAAAAAAAAATGAATAAGGGGAAATTAGTTGAATGAGATATGTATGAAAATAAAAAGGATGAAGAAAATAAATTGCATGTGTGAGTTTTTATTATAAGAGACATTATATGATATTTAATTTATTTATTTTTTTGGTTTTAGATAACACATTGTTTTTAAGAAGTTTTTATAAGTTTCATTTTATTGTGGATCTTATATTCAGGTTAATGTTTTTATTTATTTATGAAAATGATGTTCTTAAGATTTTTTAAAATTCTTATGATCTAATTTTTTTAAATTAGAATTTTAAATTTTATTAATGTCAACATACTTGAATAAATTTTTTTTATAAGGAGACAAAATAGATTTGGAAAAAATAAGTCAACTCCTTGACAACCTTACTAAAACAAAGCACATTTATTATAACAAGAATTCTAACTATAGTTTTAACGACAAATTTCCATTTTTGGCTTTCTTGCATGCAAGATATTTTCCTTCTTTTCCTCAAATTTGCGTGGATATGCCAATCTATGACATAGATAATATTCTTTTTGTTTTTTATTGAAACAAATCACATTTTTTCTTATTAATTCTTTGGCTGTCTCTCGTATTTTAAGATACTAAATTCAAGAAAAAATTATATCATTATATAATGGGAATTGTATTTCACATTGTCAAGATGGTTGACCGATGTCATGTATGGGCTGACACTATCTCGAAAACCAATAATGACAAATAAGTAAATGATGATTAAATATTTTATTTAATCAAATTTTGTCAAACTAAATGAGATTAACCTAAAAATTCATGATAATCCAAATCTATTTTGAACCGTGCTCCCACTCATCTCTATAAATAGGTTGACGCCTGATAAAAGGTATGTTTTCAATAGCATTAAATACTCCAACTATCGAATACTGACCTGAGCGTCAAAGTACTTTTTGCAGGTATCCTCCTTTCCGGCCAAGACACAAGAAGTGACCTACAAACAAGAATATCAGATTGCCAAGAAAGAGAAGAAGACACATTCATGATCCTACAAGAATAGAAATATCATCTATAATATTATAAAAATATGAGAACAAAATACACAATTCCATAAAAAGGTGAAACATTGTAAAAATATAAAGTTAAAATATGAGAAATATAATAAAAGATAAAATAAAAAATATTAACATTTGTTGCTTTGAACCTCGTGAGACTTGTGTTTGATTTATAAAAATGAAATAGAAAAGAAACTAATTGAGAAAAAAGAAATATGTTAAAAATAAAATTGATTGTGTAGTGATGTGATTTGATTGAATTGGTAAGAAAGAAATGTTTATAAAAGAATACTTATTTTACCATGTGTTTAACAAATAACCTTTAATTAAGGAATGATGTTGGATATCTCATATCGGTTAGAGATAAACCATTTCATCATATAGTAAGTGGTGACAAATCTCACCTTACCAAGCCGGTTTTGTGAGGATGAGTTTATCATAGTTGAGATTTGGGTCTATCATATCACTCATTATCAGGCTATCCTCGATTCTCACGCTCAATGTTTTCAGCGCGCACGATATATTTAACGTGAGGAGTGTGTTAGAGATTTTGCATTAACTAAAGATAAAACTAAGTTACGGTATATGACATTACAAGAAAATAATTATATAACCATTAATTTAGAGAAAAAAAACAATTAGTCCTTATATTGACTAATTTAAATATTATTTTATAAACTAAAAATTATTAATATCTAAAATAATTTTTATTATTAATAAAAATTTATAATATAATTAGATAGTATATTTTTAGTAGTTAGAGATAAAAAAAATTAATTATCTATTTAGAGATAAATTTTTAGTTTCTTGTTAAGATGTAGTTAGAAACATTTTTATAAGCCACTTTTAATATATTTTATAGAGTTATTTTTTGTCAATAAAAATAATAAAATTAATTTTTTTTTTCTAATTATCATATCATTATAGAGTTAAATTTGTAGTCACTATTATTTAGATTTAGATACTGATTTTGAAGTAATTAATTTTTATAAAGTTATAAACTAACTTTTTCTTGTCAATTTTTGTGTGTTAATTGTTAATTTATAACATATTTTAGATTAAATCAATAATTTTACTAATTTATTAATTTTAGTGTAATATTGAAATAGTTAATATCAATTTAAAAATCAACATTTTAAAATAATATTTTAATTTTTAATTTTTATTTAAATGTAAACTTAAATTAGTAATAATCAATTCAAAATATTATTTGAAATAAAAATTCTATGAATTAATTTAATTTAAATATAATATCAAAATCATTTTTATTATATAAAGTAATTAATTAATATTTTAATTAAAAAATTCAATATTTTTCATGAAACCGTGCTAATAATTTTACATGAAATATCCCTTTTATTCCCTTTTTTCTAGTCTTTTAATAAGATATAATTAGAAACTCTTTAACTTTTTATCTATGAAAATAATAAAATTAAAAATAAGTTTCTTTATTTCTATTTATTATATCTAATTTGATAAATATAAGTTAAGTAAACACTAATTTGTTTCCAAACCATTAATTCTTCAAAACTATGAGTGTGTTACATTTTTTTAAAACAAAAATACCTATTTTAAAAAATAATCATTTTAAAAAAAATTATACATTCATTTCAGTTTTCAAAATAATAATAAAAAGTTTAAATTAATATGAATAATAAACTATTTTGAATAATGTTTGATAAGAACAAGCTGCTTCTTTCAAACAAACATAAGCTATTTTTTACTTCTTAAAAATACTTTAAAAATAATCACTACATTATTTTTCAATTTCTAACAAACAAGCCTCATATGCTGGGAACTAAGTTTAAATTAGGTTTGAGTTATTGGATATATAACTTATCCTCTAAAATTTGCCTCAGTTTTTTATTTCACTTCTTACATCTTAGATACATAAAATTCAACAGAGTTTCTATAGTTTTGAAACCATTAAACTTAGTCTCCAGAGTATGGACCAAAACTAAATTGTAAGCTTGTTGATAAGGATAAATTCTTAACAAGTTCAAAATTATAGGAACTTAAAATCAAACCTTAAAAAACAACTAAATTACATATGAAATTTTTTATAAAGATTAAAAATAGATTAAAAACTTTTAAATTGAACAAATTGTTGTGTTCAAAATCAGATCAAACATAACTACTCTTATTTCAACCCAACAAACTTTGGTAGATACTCTAACACTATATTTCCATAACCTGGTAAATCAAGATGAAACTAACTAGATGAATTGGTATACTATAGCCCTTTATGTATAAAATGTCATTGGGATGTAGCTGCCTAAACACATCCAGATTTATAATTGACAAAGAGGAAAATCATACTATTAAAAAAAAAAATCGGAATATATATTAAGGGCTGTTGGATAGCCCCCAAAAAGTTTGGTATCCCTGCTGAGTTGAAGGCATCCTTATTGGCTGTTTTGATGAATCTTGGATAAATTTTAATATATATATAGTCCAAAATGCAGAGGCACCAGATTTTTGGGAACACCTTGAGGTTCTATGCCAGCAACACTATTAATGTTTGGTCCCAAAGTTCCACCATCTTTTCTTCTTTTTTGAGTCACTTGAAGGTATATCTGGGTCAATAGGTTTGTTTTTCTTGAAAGCATCTGGATCAATTGGTAAATGATAACAAATAAATAAATATATAAATGCTAACACATGTAATTGATGTAGGGAGTAGTTAGACACAGAATTTGTCAAATATATAAAAATACCAGCCACGTTATTCAAACTATTGGTGAGCTTGTTTAAAAATAATTCATGTTGAATATGAAAAGAATTATATAATTACCTCCTTGAGGATGGATGGAGTTGTAATGCACCTCTGCCCAAAAACTAAGAAAAATCACTGCAATAAAGAAAACATACAATAAGTTTATAATATATGATTGATGGACAGTTGAAAATGGTCGAAAAGTGATCAATACCCATAAATACCAAAGTCATCAATGGTTTACAGATTCATTGATTTATGAGTATAACACAAAATATTGATCAAACAATGCACAAATCCAAGTTTATCCAACAATTTTCTATAATTAGGTTTCTAGATAATAGATAGATAGATACTGATGGTACAGTTTTGTTTATTAGCATCTTGTGAGGACACCAAAGGTAATAAAAGAATGTCAAATTATGGCCAAGGTTCAGAAATATTTCAAGAACAAAGTGATGTGAACAGTTAATTAAGGAAATAAACAAGTTTAATGAGAAAATGAGACCCAAAAAGGAAAAGGAAATTTTAGAAGAGATGGAAGAAAATCTTACCTCCTCTTGGATTCTCAAAATTAGGAAGAATCTCTATGCAACAGGTGTCCTTGAAAGAAGTCACCACAAATATTCTAACACCATACTGGAGAGAAAAAAAGGAAAACAATTTTAGACATATTCAGATATTATTTATTATTGCTATAAACTAAAAATGGCATTATCATTTTTTATCTGAAAGGTAGGAATTGCTAAAGCATCACTATGTTATAAGGCTAAAAATGGTGGAATCATCTAAGGGCAGAAAAATCCAGGTATAATTCAATGCCTGAAAATTTTGAAATGGAGGGATAGCCTTGTTAAAAAAGAAAATTTTGAAAAACTTGTTTGGTCTATGTTCTCCTTTCTAGGAAAAGAGAAACATAAAATAAGTTATGCCAAACACTGCCTAACTGCCACAATTGAAAATATTCCAAGATCAATATGACGATAATTGGTCCATTTTTGTTAAGTAGGCACAACAGTTAGGTTGTCAACAGCCAAATTAATATATACGTTATTTCTAGAAAAATTAGTAGCCACGGGAACAAAATAATTGTTAAGCACGGCGCAAACTACCAAATTTGAAACTTGCAAACCACATGTTGTCAAAATCACTCACTACTAATTCGTTATTTCTCTGTAAGTTTGGCAAAAAAATCTAACAGCAAATGAAAGAGAATGGAACATATTTAAACAAAGTTCAACAGAAGAAAAATAAGTAGCAAAACTTACCGAATCTGCAGCTGCTTGAAGAGTGACATGATCCCCCCATTCACCACTCCTAATTTCATTGATAGTGAAAGTAAAAGGAGTTACTAGTTAGCTCAAAACAAGTTAATCATATATATCGATCGATAGAAAGAAAGAAAGAGATGGGAGATCAGTTATTACTTAGACATTTTCTCCAAATATTCGCCATATTCCATGGGAACATATCCCTCATAAATCTCTGGATGAGACCTTAGCTGGTTAAAAACACCATTCAGCAATCAGAATCCAATAATATTGTGCAGAAGTATCAAACCAGACATTAAGATTTAGGCAACCATAATAAAGCATAATCCACTAGACTAGAGTAAAAACCTGTTTCACAACTTGTTGTCTCACATTGTTGTGGTGATCAGGTGTGTCAAACAACTGATCAGATAATGCACGGAACTGGAGAGGAATACAAATAAAATTATGATTTGATACCATACCGTAAATATGGAACTAATGATAAAAAACTGATGAATACATGCACATGTTGATAAACAAAAGAATTGGAAGGAATAAATATAAAAAGCAACAAACCTGACAATTACCATCACCTTGTACCGTATGCTCCACAAAGTCATATAACTGCAATCTGTTTGAAAATATAAGTGGCTTAATTTGGCATGTTTATAAGTCAAATAGAAGAAACAAGTTGATGAAATAAATTATTCTTTCAATCAACATAAACCTTAAAAATTACAAATGGGTAAAAAAAGAAAGCACTCAATGCAACCCATATGTTACTATGATTACACTGTACCGGCAATTATTAAATTGGCGGATAATAAAATATGCATCATAACAACCTTTATAGTTTTTCACCAAGGAGGAATAATACCTATCCAGAAGCCTTTGATGATCTGAAGTTGCTTCATCAATTGAAGGAATTTCTCCATTAATTTTTGGAACATGCTACAAAATAGGGTAAAAGAAAACTTTAGGCACCACAGTCCAATCTACAGATCACAGAACAGATCAAAAGAGGCTAAACATACAGGAATTGGAACCATCTGACTCAATTTCCTCCCTATTTCATCATCAAGTGGATAATTGTCAGTTAGCTCCAATGAGCTTTCCTCTGCTTCAGAAGGCCTACAACATAATGAACTAGAAGGTTTTATGTCCCCAATTCCATCGTAGGTATAATCATGACCTGAATATGAAAAAAATGATTGAATTAACCAAATCCATGCAAAATAGATATTTCTAAGCCAAAAATATGCACATTGACGCTTTGACCCTTAAATGATACCTCCTGAACAATACATCATCGATGTGTTATGCCAATCATATGTGGGCTCAGAAGCACGGAACTGTTCTTCTTCATTTGCCTGTGAATATCTTGAACAATCAGCAATATCTACTCGTGAAAATTGTTCTTGAAGAGCTCGTGCAATGATCTCGTCGTTCTCTATTTGGTTACGTTGAGTAGCATAATGGCTATGGAAGTGGTGCCCATTATTATAGACATCACCAGTATTAGGCTGAGTTATGTCACAATAGTATCCAGGGCTATAAGCAGGGTCACAGCCAAAAAGATTAATACCCCACTGCACAACATCTGAATTCTCATACAACTCCATCTCTTAGTATGAAACTTGACTACAAATCTGAAAGTCTTCTACAAGACAACGTTCAAATGATTCCACACCGAGAACAATACAATACAACTGCCAAAATAAGCCGTACATTAACAGATTGACTTTTACCAGTAATTATGGCAATGATATGCTAAATCAAGAGCAAATCATAACATTGAATACAAGCAGACCAGGTACTGCGTGTCCAATTAAACTGAATTATTAAAGATCTAAATTAGAATCATTGATCCAAATATGAGAACTATATCCTAAAAAATAGATTGTGTGTGATTATATCAGTTAATAAAACAAAAACTGCTACCTGTCTGTCTGGTATAATTAATATAAAACTATCAGAATTGTTCGCAACAAAATTGACAAGCAAATTTTACCGTATGCATTATCATGTGCCCTATGGTTGATATGTGATATTAGAAGATTTTTTGCTTTTAAGTGTTTTCGCAACAGCAACAACAACAATCAATCCTCTTCCACTACCTAGGATTTATTACATGGTCAGATCATTGTCGTTAGATTTTATGAAAAAACAAAATTCCACTAAAACCAATTAAGTACAATATGTTCTTAACTTCCTGCACATCAAAGTTTGACAAGTTGAGAATAATGCAGTCACAAACACAACTACCTGCTTTAGCATGACGGGCCAAAGACTACCTTTCAGTTTCAAATACGGGAGTTATAAAAACTTAGCCTAACCTAAGTAATAATATACCTTCTTGCCTCATAAAAAAAAAAAAAATGATTTGGCACACAAGGCTCTATCAATATTCTAAGATTTGGGAAGGAATTGGAAATCCATGTTTCTGACTACTCTATCTCCGCAACTACTTTAGCATGAGTCAAACCATAACTGAAATCCATGGCATCCTACAAAATATAAACCTTTTCAATTCACAACAACAAAAGAATAATCCAATCACAACCCTCAAGATTATAGCTTACACCTATCCAAAAGAAATCCAGAAACACTAGAAAGGAAAAAATTTCAATTTGGAACAGAGCTAACTACCAAACCATGCGAAACAAAAAAAAAAAAACAAAGAAATTAAACAGCACAACCAATTAACCGAACAAAACATCAAAGTAAGAATCACCCCACCTCGGATTCAACACCAACTCAATTCAAGCAATCCTCAAACTTGAAAACAAAAGTGCAGAGACACCCAACAACAACAAGGGGTGGTACGAACTATGCAATAGGCAATAGATGAGGATGAAGAATAGAATATTTATGGTGAGAAAGAAATTGGAAGAAAAAAGGTGCAATTCACGCGTTTATATACAGTTTGCCACGGCTTTAAAGATGGAACACCTTCTGCCACTGCTGCTTCATTGTTTTCGTATTTTGAAGCACTGCGCAGCATTTTTAACGTATTTCTTTAATCCCAAAATTTCGTGAAAATCTAATTTATAAATTTGCTACCCATTTGACCATTTGTCATGATTTAATCATCATTATTAAATTTTGGTAAGGTGGGGAATGGTTGAAATAATTTGTATCAGTGGCCGTTGATTAAGGTTTGAGCTGATGGTTCAGATTGGTTGCCGAATGAAGAAGGTATCAAAGCCAACGTCTCTGATTGGATCGGTATTCTCTCTTTCAAACAATTTAATTCGTATGTACTTAACTTCACTTTTAAAAATTATTAACTATAGTAGAGACTCAAAAATAAAAAATTTAATCTAAAATTTATTTATTTTTCGCATGCTAAATTAATTAAGTTATTGTTGATGGATGGTTTTTAAGAATTTATTATAAAATTATTCTCCCTCACGTCACATGTATTCAATTAGAAAAAAAAACTCACAAAAAATATCAAGTAAATATTATAATATTCTATAAAAAAAATGAAATATTTTTTAAAAAACTATTATGAGTACAATTTAATTTATATTTTTAAAAAACAATCATAAAATTCAAAAAGATTTTATGGACTTATAAGAATATAAATTATTTCATTCCTTTAAAAAATCATAAATATTATATATCTTTACTTTTCTTTATGATTAAATGTATTTTTATATAATATCTTATTTTTCAGCATTAAATGAATAAAGTAAATTTTTAAGCATTATTATTATTTTTCTTATTTTAGTGGCAACTAATTATTATAAAATAATAATAATAATAATAATAATAATAATAAATATCAAATATTGAATTAACATATGAAAATGAAAGAATAAAAAAATTAATTAAAAAATTAGTAGAAAAGCTCACAAAAAATAAATAAAAAAACATAAATTCCTAGTTCATTTGTCACTCTTAATTAAAAAAGATAGAGGATATGTAAATGTGTCAATCATTTATGATGAATGAATTCTAATATGTTACCATCTAGTTATTTTATTTCTCTTTTTGGTAAAGACGAACATAAGAAATTGAAGTTGTCATTTGCAATTTAAGGTGGTGTTTACATGAACTCATATAATATGCATCTTATAACATTAAAACACAAGTCTTCCATTTTATAAAGTTTAATTTATATATATATATATATATATATATATATATTATCAAGTTATATTATTTGCACATAAAAATTTAATTAGAATTTTCTAACACCTTACTTCATTAAATTTTAATTTTTCACTATTAATTTGTTTCCTTCTTGTATATTATTTTCCATAAAATTTATAACTACATTTGTTAACCACAAACTAATCTAGACATGTTGCTGGAATTCAATAATAGTCATCTCATTAAAAAAGCGTTTTAAAATCCAATAAGTCATAACAACATGTGTAAAAGTCAAATCAGAAAAAAAAAACATTTATTGAACAGTCACAAGTAATAATAACAATAATCTAGAAATTAATTGTAAAAAGCAATAACCTAAAACAATATAATAAAATAATTATACTTATAAATGTTTGAAATAAGAAAATTAACCACGGGTAAAAAGATAAGATGGTGCTTCAACAACAATTTTGCAACTAGTCCAAATATAATAGCAATTGATTCTGAAAATTTTCTCTAGTAAAATAACCTATATAATGAATATTAATTAAATGAACATATTTTTTTTATAATATCATAGTTGTAATAAGATATTAATTATGTATTAACTACTTATATATATTATCTTCTATTATCATCTCTAATACTTCAACGTTAAAAACTTTTATTCATAACTAAATAAATAAATATAATAGTTCTCATAACAAATATCATATTGTATGCTTCATTAAAGATTAAGACAAAATTAAGTAATCTCTCGTCTACAATCTTCTTACCTCAACAAAAGTTATTACAAAATTATATACATTTTTTTCCTTAACAAAAAATCACACAATTTCTCATATATATATATATATATATATATATATATTTCACATAATAAGATTATCAAGGAATTACAACCAAAATCTTAAGACATGATGATTTCTGAAAAACAAGTATTAAGTAGAAAACAGGAAACTAACATTTGATTCATATATGAGTACACAATTACTCACATACAATTAATTAAAGGGACATTACAGTTAATTTAATTAGCACAATAATTTGCTAAAGATACTCAAAAGCTATCTTATACAGATAAAGCACGGTAATATAAATAGCAAGAAATGCAACAATTTTATTTGAAAAAAACTTTAACAACAATTCAATTAACTACAGCACTTCAGCTAAAAAAAATTCTTTTATCTATATATCTTTATGTAAAAGATAAAGCTAATCTTAAAGGAATAATTTTCTTTAGAATTCCCAATCATAATACTATTCACGTAAACAGAAATGAGAGGATTCATATGGATATTGCTGATATGTTCCCCATTGATTTGGGATATTGAAAGTTAGACTATGAGACTTAAACACGCCTCTTAAATGATGTGTCGGTGTTGGACACATGTATCGGACACCGACACTTGTAAGATATTTATAGGACAAGTATATGTGAAATGTCTAATTCAAAAGATTTTTTTTTGGATTTCTGATAATTGTAATACGGTTCTAACACAATTTAGAAAGGAGAAATACATTAATTTTTTAAAAACTCAAATATATTGTACAATCTTTTATTATGATTATAAAAATAAGATATAAATCCTGTTGAACCAAGCATAAGAAATATCTTTTGGCTAAACAAAACTGAAACATACATTGCACATAAATCTTTATTATAAGTTTATATAATTCACAATTATATAATATATAAATCTGTGTCCTCGTGTCTTATATTTTAAAAATTATACGTATCTGTGTTCGTGTCCGTATCATATCAGTGTTCGTATCAGAGAGTCTGTACTACATAGAAGTTGGGATGAAGAATAGGTAAAGAAATATGAGAAAAATAATGTGACTTGTAAGAACTAATGGAGAAAAAAATAAAATAACGTATGTATATAAAATGTCTAACATAACAATTATTATATTCCTAAAAAAGATATATTTTGAAGTTTTATAGGTAGATCCATAATAGATTAGGGATACTCATATAGTAGATTATAGGTGTCTTTTTATTATTATTATTATTATTATTATTATTATAAAATAATAATTAAAAATATTAACATTAATAAATAAAATTATTAATAAAAAATAATTTACTAGTAGTTTATTTTACTATTTTCATTTAATTCAAAGAATTTTTTTCACTCCCTTTCTTCCTATGGTCTACTAGAAAGAAAGCATTAAGTAGTAGGCAACTCTCTTTCAACATAGTAAAGGTAATAATTACATTTTATTACCAAAAGTAGATGTATTTTTGAAGAGTGGTATGAACAAGTATTTATCCTATTAAATCTGTGCAATTTGACTCGCAAAATTATCGGAACTATAGATGCATCGAATAAAATTTCAATATGCATATTCATAAAAAAAATGTGCGTATAAAAAGATATAGAATTTACAAATGAAGTATTTTACATCCATTAAGTGTAATTTTCACTTTGTCTTGTGGCTTCTCTAAGAGCAGCTAATGTTGATAGCTAGCATATCACAGAAATCCAGCCTCGGCCTTGAAATTCACAATTCTTTTCCTCTTACCTACTTCAATATAGCATCCATAAATATTTCATCAAATAGCTTGATAACCTTGAAGCACCCCTAAGTGGCACAAATAGTTTATACACATTGGTAGGGGAGATGAAGAGTTTTGACACTTTTTTGTGTGACAAAAATAGCATCAACATGAGCTGCTCTTTGTGGCTTCCAAGTATAGCAACAATAAATCATTATTGTCAAAAGAAACTCTGCCTCCAATTCATTGCCTTGGCCAGCATAAAGTTACAACTATCTACATGTTCTTAAAAGTTTTGGCCTCCACATCCTTAACCAATTACAATCTGGTTTTTGATCCATGGTAATTTTCTTGTTCACTGTTTCAGTATCCTGAGAAGCTTCTTCTGAGGCTACAACACTCTTCAAGGGTGGCTGTGGATTAGTACTCACTGAAGACTCCACAACCTGAGTCACCATTTGTAACACTTCACTCATCTTTGGGCGATTCTTTGGGTTTCTGACCAAGCATTTGTTGGCTATTACAGCAAGTTTTTGTGCCGACTTGAAGAGGTGTTTCCTCTCAAGTCTTGGATCCAATATTATCTGAAATTTCCTACCATCTGAAAGGTATGGCCTTATCCATTCCAACATCTTCTGCTCACCCTTGGGGCGATTTCGGTCAATAGGACGCCGGCCAGTAATCAGCTCATAAAGGAAGACACCATAGCTCCATACATCACTCTTTGATGTAAGACGTCCGGTTTGAACATACTCTGGAGCTGCATAACCCATTGTTCCAACTACCTGATGAATAAACCGACCATATGAACATAAGTTGTATGCTGATCCACAAGATTCCAGCTCTATATAGTTTGTTATATATGAACATAAGTTGTATCACTTAGCTTTTAACTACAAAAGGGAAAATGTATTCATCAATGTGATCATGTTAAATATGACAGTAGTCAACAGAAAATAGAGTAATTACTTGAGTAATGTTATATCCACATATAATATCTAACTGATTCTCTGAATACTAAATAAAGCATTTAATGAAAAGATAACAAATGCAGGTTTGAATTGGTGTAGAATGAACTATTAAGTAGGAAAACTAGATGGAAGACGTTGCAGGAGGGTTTATATTACTCATTGGATAAGAAATGAATTCATTTTTTCAACACTTAAAGATTTTTGTCAAAGGGCACCTAGAGAGAGTTTGTGATATCGTTTGGAGATTTCATAATATATAAAATGGGTGCAAACCTCATCTTATGAACCGGTTGAGTTAGACTTAAAGTCCACTTCGTAATAACATCCAGTATTAAATCATGATTCATATGATGACATGACCATTTTTACTCGGCCTTATAAAATTGTTAAAAGGCAATTGATGCATATAGATTGAGATCTCTCTATTCTTAATTTCTTATATACAAAACACCTCTCTTGCTTATTACATCTCTGCATATATGTGAACATCATATTAATATGTGACATATGAGATCAATAAACAAAACCATACCGCTGTTGAGACATGAGTTAACCCATCAGATGGTCCTAATCTTGCTAGCCCAAAGTCTGACAGCTTTGCCTTCCACTGCTCGTCCAAAAGGATATTTGAAGATTTGAAATCTCTGAAAATTATCTAAACAACCCAACACATACAGTCAGCACAGAAACACCAAGCTGCACAACATATATTTAAATAGCAAATTAAATTAAATTTCAAAAGAATTCCAATTTAGCTCTTCCCATCTTCCTTCTATTGGGATGTCTAAATGAGATCAGAACAATTAAGTTTCTAGTTTCTAGACAAGGAAATGAAGGCATCATCTAATTGATTAGTAAAGTTATGATATATTACCTGAAAATCCATTTCCTCATGCAGGTATGTTAAGCCTCGAGCCGCATCTTGGGCTATTTTCAACCTCCTACTCCATGGGAGAGGAGTTTCTGATCGTGATGATAAATGATGTTCCACACTTCTGTTGGGCATATATTCATAAACCAGAAGCCTCTGGATTCCTCTTTCATCATCATCAGCACAGTATCCCACTAGTTTCACCAGATTCGGATGCTCCACAATACCCAGAACATTCACTTCTGTTACCCATTCCTTGTGCCCCTTAAATCCAAAAGTAGCAAACATTTTAATGTAGAGTAAAAGGTACAGAAAAGCAATCAGAAAACCTTACTATACATCAAAAGTTGTTGGAGAAGTAAGGTTTTCAAATGCAATAAAAACTTGAACTGTGGGAAGATAATACTCATTATTAACTTCTAATTGTCTTGAAGCAACTCATGTGAACAGAAGCACCTAAATCTGTGTAACGAGTGCTTGAACAGAAAAATCTATTAGAAAATTAATTAATGGTTCTAAGACATCTCTAGCAATGAATCAACGATTCAAAATGCTTCTTAAGAGGAAAAAGTAAAAGGAAACTCCTTGCCTGAATTCCTCTTCTGCCAAGCTGTTTAACCGCAACTTCAATTTTTGTGGAAGGATCATCTACACTCTTGATCAACCCCTTGTAGACACACCCAAACCCACCCTCTCCAAGCATCACACCGCGACTAAAACTCTTTGTGGCTGTTCTTAGTTCGGGAACAGTAAATACTCTGAGGTTGCTGGGTCTTTGCGACAAACTGGGAAATGCACTTCTCCTAAAGGAGTCTGTGCTGGTGTCTGAGGCATCCATAGAGTTCAATTCAGAACCAGATCTCCTCATCTCAGCCTCAACAAAAGTAGAACTGTTGGACCGACCAGATATCGACTGCAAGCGTTTCGCACCATCCTTCTTCTCTCCAAAGTAGAATGGAAAACACTTCATTGCTACCTCACTTGAACTAGACTGCATTTTCAAAAATATTGAAGAACAAATTAAGAAACGTAGACTCAATGAAAAGTAACATGAAATCTGAATTGAAGATCATACATGATGATTTAGAGTGCTTGGTTTCACATCCTACATATAACTTTTTCACGTTTACTAAGAATAGTGGTTATTTATAGCTTCCACATCCCTGGCATGATTTTCTACTTCCTCAACAATTTTTCAAACGCACTTTCTTTCCTAATTCTTCACCAATTCAGAAAGGAGAAACCCATTTGGAGCCTCACTACTCCATCCCCCTCCCAACAACTCCAATTTCAGTTAACCCAATCAGAAATCGTGTTAACTAATTTTAGCCAACATGATCCACAGAACCAGTCCTATTCTAGAAGTCAATTTTTCAAGTAAGTCAAATTTCAAATCATCAAGTTGACATAGAATTGGTAACAAACCAAAATTTGTTTGGAAAACAAAACTAAGAATGGCATGTGTCTCCAAATTAAAAAGAGGGATTTAAGGAAAATAGAAACCTTTATATACCTTTTAACTCATTTCATTTGGGATCAACTGCAGGCCTTACTTTACAAAAAAAAAAACAAAAAAACAAAAAACATATCTTGATTCTAAATCTCACCTTAAGTTCAAATAGATATAATTTGATCCCAAAAAGCTTCGGCTTTTCTTACTCAACAAAACCAGAAATCCCTTTTTTCTCTTTTGTGTTTGGCATCCAGGTTCTGACAAGGGAGACCCACTTAAGCCATTGCTTCCAAAAAGAGGAGAACAAAGAGAAAGACTCTGCTCTGCAGGACTTGTAGGGTCAGCTCACCAACCAAATTGGAAGGCAAACTAAGCAAACAACCTCAATTGATACAATTTGATATTTCTTACAGTAGTATTGTTCAAGATCCAAACTTTGTGTGGTGTGAACGTGACTTCCGGATTCGAGAGACCAAGTAATAAAGAGGTGAAGAAAAGAAGAGAAACAAACAGAGCCAGCTTAAGTTGTTGTGTTCTTGGGCGAGCAAGAAGCATAATTGGGTTTGTCAAGTCAAGGTGATACACGCAGCCTTGTCTCTTTTTTCTTTTTGGTGGATTCACACGTATACGTGGAGAGTTACTTCATTTCGAGTAGAAACTTAAAAGGTCGATAGAACAAGTCAATAAGACAAACTTTGCAATTTGAACGTTACACCGCAAAGTTCAATTTGTTTTTATTTCCTTTTTTAACCTTAATAGACTCCAAATAGAAAGCAAGAGGAAGACGGTGTTGCCAAAAGAAAACGCAAAATATGCTTTTATTTCACTAAATTTAGTTTTAGATTTCCAAATATCTTTGTCACTTTAAATTTCAAATATACTGTTGTTTATTTTTTTCAAATACTATGTACATTATTTTTATTTTTCTATAACTACTTGAAAAGACTGAAAATGACGTATTCTAAATTTAAAAAAAAATTAAAATAATTTAAAAAAGACAAAGTACAAGGATGTAAGAGGAAATAGTAAATGTTTTGTATTGTTGTACCAAAGGGATCCCGAAGACCTTCGTGGAGGTTACCGAGAGTTGACCGTTGACTGGGTCAGTAACATGAATTGTGATTTGTGAAGGATAATGAATCAATTGTTTTTGCCTTTACTTGGTTTATAAAAGTGTTCCGTCAAGTTAAGACTTTGTTTTATGTGTTAAGTTGGAGCTTTATATCTGGCCACTTGTATTATAATTTCCAGTTTTAAAGCAAAACGCATACTAAATTTAAGGTTAACAAAGTGCCACTTAATAAAGTGGTTTATATTTTAATGTTGTCTGAAGATACCGGTTACTAAACATTAGTTCCATTTGAATCTATCAGTGTTAAGAATGTTATTTTAGAAATGAAATTAAATTGTGTTCAAAGAGAAATATTTATTTAATGCGTACTCATAATTAATTAAAAATTAATTATTTATAATATCTGTACATTTTAATCAATAATAACTACAATTAGAAGTGAGTCAGTTTTTTTTTTCTTTTTATCATATTACTTCTAGAATGCTTTGACTAAAATATACTATTATTTGAAGATATTTAATGAAAAATATTTATTTTGAAGAAATTAATACTAAAATGGACTAAAAAATAAAGCATAAGAAAGTGTATGGAAAGTGTTTTAGCTGAAAGGCCAAAACGAAACCATGCAGAGAAAGAGAGAGAGAGAGAATATGGAAAGAATGTACATGCTTGAATCTAGCCACCCATTTCTCTCGGCCATTTCTTCAATCCAAAACCACGTCCTTTCACCTTTCCCTCAAGCTCCACCATTACCAATGACCAAACCTTTCACCTTTCACCTTTCTCTCCTCTCCTTCTTCCTTTCATCCATGCCATGCTTTTCTCCATAGCGTGCTTCCTTCATCCTCCTCCACACTACGCCAATGAGGAACCATGTTTCTTCCCTCTCTTTCCTTCTGCTGTTGATCCCTTTCTTGCCTCCGGTTCAATGCGCCGATAACACTTTTGCACCATCCTTTTACACCGAAGAAATATACAAGGAGCTTGAAAACCTCGCTATTCTGTTAAACAAGGACATTAAAGCAGGTTTAGGTTTCTGCATCAAGGATGTGTGAGTCAGTCCTTTTCTATCATTGCTTCCTCCTATACTCCTCCACGTAACTCATGTTCCTTCTAGTTATTCACCATGTAGTAACCAACCATGCACACATGTTAGATTAACTAACGCGTCCCAATGCCAGAAATCATGGTATGAAAAGAACCTTGTAAATGGGGAGGGTTATTTCTCGCAACCTTGTATGAAAAGAACTGAATCTTGATTCAAACCCATGATCAATAGTGGGTTACTACTACTGCACAGCTTTACTAATACTTAAAGGCTTAACCTCAAAGTTAATGTTTGGTTAATTAAGATAAAAACTGTTGGAGATAAAACAAATAATAAATATGGGTTTGAATGGAGGATTAGTTCCCCTTGTCCCCGCTAAAATCTCACCTGGTAGGCAACCCTGTTGAGGGAAATTCCTTGACACCTAAGGACTTGTTGAGTAGTTATGATTATGGAGTAAGCTTATGCAGTGATTTTTTAGGCGAGTCTCTGCTGGTAAAATCAACATGCCATTTGTGTCTTGCTTGATAGTATTGGAGTTGTCTTTCAATTTTACCACATTTTTTTCACCGAAAGGTACTTATGAAATATGTTCAAATTATAGCATGAGACAACTCTGCCATGTTAATGTTTCAAAAGTTAGCATTGGTTATTGTAAACATTGTATGTGTTGTAGGAATATAAAAAACCGATAGTAAAAAGATATGTAAGATGAATGTTAGGAGTATCTCAGAGGAGATAACGCATCTCTGTTGCGTTGAAGCTTTAGTGATTCCTTGCTAACAGTACTTGTTGGCCTTTCAGGCAAAAAGATTGGGAGGAAGCATTTGATTTTAAAGGAAGGTTGGATTTCGTGGATTCTTGTGTTAAGAAAAGAGGTATCAGCTCTCGTTCGCGTTGTAGTATATATATATATTGAAGTCAACTCTCTCAAAAGCTCAAACCGTTAGGAGAAGCCATACAAATGATTTTACATCTGGCATGCAAAAGTGCATGGGATTTGAAGCATAACAAAGGCTTAAGTCTACCTTATTATACTATTGCTAAAAATCAAGTTTTATAATGGAGACAACAAGGAGAAAACTTGTGTCCTAGCATACTTTTGTATAATTGAGCCATTTGAATTTAAAGGATGAGGAAGTCTATGACATATGATGAAATTTGCTTTGTTCTTTTCATGTCATTTATTTTATGCAAGTGCCTAATGTGATTTGATTGACAGGAGATTTCAGAGATAGAATATGTACTGTGTCTGAAATAAGGTACTACTTCCATGGTTTCCTGGAACATGGGGCAACATCTACCAATTATGTAAAACCTAACAAGAATTGCAACTTGACCTCGTGGGTTTCTGGTTGTGAACCTGGATGGTGTTGTAGTGCTGACAAAAATTATGACCTGAAAAAGGACATAAAGGACATTCCCTTTAGAACCAGTAACTGTCAGCCTTGTTGTGAGGGGTTTTTCTGCCCTCAAGGATTGACTTGCATGATACGTAAGTATGTCATACCTCTTCAATTTTTACCATTACTTGGCAATGTAGGATGAATTTGTGTTAATTATTTAGACAAACAAGTTTTGTTGCTGAAACATCCATCAGATACTCTTTCCTCTATATGTATCTTCACCATTATTGATGAGTTTGTTATTTTGGCCTTCATTTTCCCCCTTAGTTTCAATGTGTAATATATATAAAGATTCAAGTAAAATGACATGGAAATGTGGACACACATATTTAATTAATTAAATCGATAGTTTATAACATTGATGCATAGAAATGTGGGGTTATCTGCCAATGATCCGGAGAATAATCAAATTTTTAAAGGGAAATACCTGTTAACAAAAAAACAATATATATCCTTAAAATGTCAATGAAAAATAAAAGAAAAATGAATTTTAAAATTTGTTGCGACTCTCGGAACTTTTGAATTTTGATTTAGCATACATTACGAAATGATTCCAAACTTGTTTACATGACAGTAGCATAAATTATGAAGATGGTTCCAAGCTTGTTTAAATTGCTTGGATCGATGGAGAAATGATATAATGTTCTATGAAAATATGTACACGAGTGCTGGATGAGAAGCAACCAGAATCAAAAGCAATTTCATGAAAATGAGGTTAATCTAACTAGTATATATACCCAAAGGACCTGTTCTGAATATGCCAAGTCAGTCAAAGAGAAAAATTATCGTAAATTACTACGAACAATGTCTTGGAGTTAGAGTTTCTTAAAAAAAATACTATAATGTTAACATCATTCTAGAATGATCTATATGTCAAAATTTATCATCACAAGGGTCATTGAGTCTTCTTGTTGTGGGTTAGAGTATTGAATCTCTTCAAGATTACAATATGAAACCTGGATTAATTAATTTAGCATACATGTTGATTATATATATACTGTTGCGAAAAAATATTAGAGTATAAGCATATTATGCTTGTAATGTCTAATGGGGTAGATATGTTTTGAACTTTTTGTATAAAGAGAGTATTTCTAAAATGCTCACATGTATACACAAACTTGTATCTTCTTTTCTTAGAGCTTTATTTTGTTAGTGCTAATTAACTTCTATGTTATGAAAAAACCAACTTTGATTTTGTTTAAATTTGGATTATCTTTTCTGAATAAGATCAGTTGCTCAATTATTTTTTTTAACTTTTCTGATTTTCCTCTCTATGAAGCTTGCCCACTAGGTTCTTATTGTCCACTTGCAAAACTGAATAATGATACTGGAATATGTGACCCGTAAGTTCCACATTCTTCATTGTTTTCTAAGCTTTTTCACTAAAAGTGATGTTTTCTAAGCTTCAACACTAAAAATGAATTTTCAGATATAGTTACCAAATACCTCAGGGAGAAACAAATCATACTTGTGGCAGTGCTGACATTTGGTCTGGCGTGGTGAACAATAGTGATATCTTTTGTTCTCCAGGATCATACTGCCCCACTACAACACGTAAAGTTTCTTGTGATAGTGGGTATTGATTTATCCCATGCCTTATTTTGCCCGTTTTAATTTATCTAAATTTCCCTTTTTCTGATACAATCAAAATAAAATTCCATTATTACAAGCTACTAGTTTTCATGCCCATTACAACCAACCTAGTACTGACTATTCATCATTCATACTAATTAGTTTTTTTTCTTCCTAATTTCAGATATTATTGCAGGAAGGGTTCTACTCACCAAAATCGTGAGTTTTTTTGTTGTATATATCATATGTATAATTTATTTGGTTAATTTATGCATCACTATATCATTAAATAAGAGACCATAAAGATACCACAAGTCACAAAGCGACAAAAAATAGAGGGAGAAATTGTAAGACTCAAATGGGATGGATGGATGCTTTGGGGTTATAATACTTGCAGTGCATTGTAAAACTGCATGTTGGATGGTAGAAAGCCCACAAAAGAATAAATTCAATGTGGCATAAAGGAGAATGTTGCATTGGATTATTAGTAGATAAACCAAATCAGATAGGATTAGGAAACAGTGCATTGGAGAGAACATTGAGGTAGTGCTTACTGCAGAAAAGATGGTATAAGCTTGCCTAAATGTTTTAGGGATAGATGGAAAAGACTTGAAAAAGCCTTGGTATAACTAAACCAGAGTAGATTACATGGAAAATAGACCAATTGCTAGGGTTCAGATCGAGAAAAACTTGACAAAACAAAGAAGGAATTAAAGGTTAATTAATTCTCAATATATATGCTTCTCCATATAGTAGCCAACCTCACAATATTTTAACTTTTTTTCCATAATGGGGTGAAAACCTTGTTACAAAGTTGATATGATAAATGGGCTAGATCATGGAAATTATCTGTCAGTAATTGAATTTAACTTTGTCTTATTTTCTTGATCTATTTTGTTTGAGGAATTGAGGGCACTAAATCAAAACCTTAGTCAATATTGTTACTTTCTGCAGAATGCTCCAGCTTGAGTTCCTGCAATCCAAACACAGCAAACCAAAATATGCATGCTTATGGCGCTTTACTTATTGTAAGTAGAATTGGGTATGGTATTGAACAGGGTCATGCTTTGCTCTCTCTCTCTCTCTATTCCATTTTGCTCGTTTGGTTAAGTAGTATGGAAAACTTTCTTGTCATGTTCCTATCAGGGTTTTGTTATGGTTTGGATTTTGAGTTATTATTCTTGAAGGTCATAGCATTTGTGTTTTATTTTACATACACATTATTGGAGCTTATGGTTGTCTTGTCACACAGTGAAGAAATGCAACATGGTATCAGCACAAAAATGTCCCAAAGTTTACTTCTTTATATTTTGGCATATACTTTGAAATAACATGAAATATTGTCAAATATTTTCCAAGAATCTCTTCTCCCTGTGTCCAGTTTATCATATTTGGTATCTTTTCACCCTGTAGGTTGCATTGAGCACTCTCCTGATCTTCATTTATAATTGTTCTGATCAAGTTCTAGTTACTCGAGAAAGGAGAAAGGCTAAATCAAGAGAAGCTGCTGCTAGACAGGTAAGAGAAACTGTACAGGCAAGGGAACGGTGGAAAATAGCAAAAGATATTGCTAAGAAAGGTAAGGGGGGATTGCATGAGCAATTAACTCGAACCTTTTCTCGAAAAAAATCAGCGAAATCAGATACATTAAAGGTTGGTACCCAAGCTAAACGTGGTATGGGTGATACGTTTTTGCCCTCAGTGCAAAATTCTTCAAGCTATGAGCAACAATCTGAAGATTCAAACGAGCAAAATAAGGCACCTACCAACCTTACTAAAATGTTGAATTCCCTTGAGGATGACCCAAATAGCAATGAAGGATTCAACCTACAAATTGGAGATAAAAATATTAAAAAGCAGATGCCAAAGGGCAAGAATTTACATACACAAAGCCAAATTTTAAGGTATGCTTATGGTCAAATTGAGAAGGAGAAAGCTCAACAAGAGAAAAACAAGAACTTGACTTTCTCCGGAGTTATTTCAATGGCCACTGAAGGTGAGGTTCGAACAAGGCCTGTGATTGAGGTAGCTTTTAAGGATTTAACTCTCACTTTGAAAGGTAAAAGAAAACATCTACTGAGATGTGTGTATGGTAAACTCATGCCGGGTAGAGTTTCTGCTGTGATGGGTCCCTCAGGAGCTGGCAAAACTACATTTCTTTCTGCATTGGCAGGGAAAGCAAGGGGATGCACTATGACAGGCTCAATTCTAATAAATGGAAAGGCCGAATCCATTCATTGTTATCAGAAAATTATTGGTTTTGTACCACAAGATGATATTGTACATGGGAACTTGACAGTGGAAGAAAATCTTCGTTTCAGTGCAAGATGCAGGTTTCTTATTTGACTTGGAGAACTTACTTTGTGGATCTTTTTTTAGTGCTTGAAATATTTTAACTTTGTTACATTACCTCCAATTCACTGCACTTCATTCGAAGGTTAACTAATTTAGCACACTTATTTTGTATGTTTAGCAGTTATATATGATGCATTCCTAATCTCTCATGTTTATTCATGTTTGACTAGTATGCTTTGTTTTGACAATTTGCTTGATACTATTTTAAGTTATTTTTGAATAATGTGCGAGAAATATAACATTGTATCTATATTAACATTAAAAAACTTTACATATTATCAGTATGATATGCTCCCTATTTCCTGCTCTTCCCTCCTTATTTCCATAGGTAACATAATACATACATCTTTCGTCCCTTTATAGTATAGTTCTTTATCAAGTTATCTCTAAAAATTGGTTTCAAGTGTTTGACAAAGTAGCATTTTTTCACAAATCCAAATTACACGAATTTCATTCATAATAGTTTTAAAGGTATGTTGATGGCGGGATATACTTCAAAGGGTGTATGTGTTCTACCTTTTTATTTAAACAGGAAGGATTCATTAAACTAGTTCATTTCTCCCGTGTTAACACCAATCTTGTTTTCTTGTTCTTCTTGTTATGCTAGGACTTGTAATTCTAAAAAGTTGGAATATACATTGTCACTAATAAAATGAGGTAGTAGAGATTTAGAATTGATTTATCATAGTGCATTTCAATACTTCTTACTTTTTTTATGTAGGTGCTAACTTTTAGAATGAACTATGAAGATCATTGAAGATGGAATATTTGCAAATAGAAAAGAATGGATTAAAATTGGTTCAGTTAAACATGCACTAAATGTCTCATTCAAAATGATTGCATTAACTTTTCTCATGAGTTTGTATATCTTTTTGCCTTCTTCTTATTGTTAATTTCATTTAAATGGTTGTTTCTTATTACTGAAGACTATCTGCGGATATGCCAAAACCAGACAAGGTTCTGATTGTTGAAAGAGTAATCGAATCCTTAGGACTCCAGGCAGTGAGGGATTCCCTTGTTGGGACAATAGAGAAGCGAGGTATATCTGGAGGACAACGAAAACGTGTAAATGTAGGGATGGAAATGGTTATGGAGCCATCATTATTAATCTTAGATGAACCTACAACTGGCTTAGACAGTGCATCTTCCACTTTACTGCTTAAAGCACTTCGTCGTGAAGCACTTGAAGGGGTAAATATCTGCATGGTACTTCATCAACCAAGGTAAGATCTTCGTCTCCCATTCTTTTTTTGGGTGAAGTACACATACTGGCAACATGTTAGAAATGGTTTTACAGTAGTGATGATGGTTGCCACTGTTATAATATGAAAGTATTGTATGTATACATTGAAAGTAAAAAAGAAACATGAGATGCCTCCTAGACTCTCCAAGATCTCATACAACCAGACTCATCCAATCATTGATATTTAGAATAAAAATTGAAATTTGAATTTGTTTCTCTTATAAGAAATGAAACAGGGCAATATTGATGTTTTCCTATGACTCCATTGCAGTTAGCATTGTGATAGTTTAAGCAACTTAAACTCACACTGCAACTGCGGAGTACTATTGTAGTTGTTAGAAATCTTACAACAACAGTATTGCAGTCGCATTTAGAACCATTACAATCAATGTATCTAGAAAATAAAAAATGCTCTTTGAATAGTATGCCAACATAGATATCTTACTGTGATTTTGTTGTGATACATACAGCTATACTTTGTTCAGAATGTTCGATGATATAGTCTTTCTAGCCAAAGGTGGTCTTACTGCATATCATGGTCCTGTTAAGAAAGTAGAAGAATACTTTGCTGGCATTGGAATCAACGTACCGGATAGAGTGAATCCTCCCGACCATTTCATTGACATTTTGGAAGGTTTAGTGAAACCAAATGGTACTGTGACCCATGAACAACTTCCTGTTAGATGGATGTTACATAACAGTTACCCAGTACCACCAGATATGCTTCACTTTGCTGATGAAATTGCTGCCGCCTCAACAAATACCACTGATGCAAGTGCAACAACAAAGGGCACAGATGAAGTTGATGATCAATCTTTTGCTGGAGAGTTTTGGGAGGATATGAAGAGTAATGTTCGGATGCGACGAGATCATATAGAGGCAACCTTCTTAAAGATTAAGGACTTGTCTAATCGAAGAACTCCTGGTGTAGCTCGACAATACAGATACTACCTGGGACGGTATGAATTATGAAACCGAAGGGTTTAGTATAGATACAATTTCCCTTAGAGATAACTTACTAGCAAAATGGATTTCTAGATTCTTTTAATCAAGTTTGTCATCTTTGTCTACTATAATAAGAAAAAAATTGAAGTTAGAGTTAATCTTAACATATATATGATATAATTAGAGTGTTTAGAATGAAACTTGAAATCTTAGTTAATCTGTTTGAATAAGTTTAGAGTTCACAGTATATTTGAACAAAGTGAGTTGTTTCTAGTTTTTGTCCCACAACGTTGGTTAATTATTAACTATTTTTCATTCTGTTCAGAATTTGTAAGCAGACACTAAGAGAAGGAAAATCACAAGCAGTTGACTACCTCCTTTTATTAGTTGCTGGTGCTATATTAGGAACTCTTACTAAAGTAAATGACGAAACATTTGGGTCCCTCGGATATACCTATACTGTTATTGCTGTCTGTAAGTTTCAAAACTCCCTACTAAATTTGATTCTACTTTTTTTTCTTGGTTAATTGAATTTCTAATTATATATATATTCCTGTAAAATTTTTGAATGACTCTAATCATATTAAAACTTCAATTCTTGCTCCTTTAAAAGAAGAGAAAAACTGGTCTATTTTTTATTAAATTACGATTTGTCTCTTCCCTCATTCATTTGGAACATTTGCAGCTTTACTTTGCAAGATTGCAGCTCTCAGATCATTTTCTCTGGATAAATTACAATATTGGAGGGAGAGTGCATCTGGAATCAGCAATCTGGCACATTTTTTGGCCAAAGATTCAATTGATCTTTTCAATACAGTCATAAAACCTGTAGTTTATCTGTCCATGTTCTACTTTTTTAGCAATCCAAGGTCAAGTTTCGCAAGTAATTATGTCATTTTGCTGTGCCTTGTGTACTGTGTAACTGGCATGGCATATGCAATAGCAATTTATTTTGAGCCTGCTCCAGGACAATTGGTACGGATCATATAAACATATACACATTTTCAAATTATTGATAATATAACTGCAGATATGACCTTTTTGTGTTTTCTTATCACTTGTAGTGGTCAGTGCTTCTCCCAGTTGTTATGACTCTCATTGCCAACCAGAAAAAAGACACTCTCTTTATGAAGATCCTTGTAAAGTTGTGCTACCCAAATTGGGCTTTGGAGGCATTTATCATTGCAAATGCTGAAAGGTCTGTTTCATTTAGTGAGTTTATATTCCCTTTCCTTATTGACTTTTTAAGTGAATGCATTCATTCATGCAGATACATTTTTTTTCAGTAATAATAAATAAATAAAATTAAAACTAGAACACACTGCATCACTGTTTTCCAATATTTGTTCCACAAGTTGCACTAGGACAGTCTAACAGAGTAATAACAGCTTCTGCATATAGCACCCCAGCTCAGGCTTCAACTCCCAGTTTGTATGAACTTGAGAAATCAGTAAATTTTTGTGCCTCTGGTTCCACAGTGTTAAGCTCCCTTCTTTTTTTACTGCATCCTGTTTCCCTGCAAAGCCACATGCACTAGCCTTTCCCATCTTTGGCAAGCCTATTAGCTCTGAATTGTGATTGATATCCAAAATCCAAATTGACAGCATGTTCAAATTACAAAATCTAACATACAGAGCATATACAACCTCAACTAGGAAAGCTAGCAGATAAATGATGAAGGTGAATGAAAATGTGTTGCACTAGTTCATCTAGACACGCTTCTTCCCACTTAAAAACTGGTAAGCTACCTAATTGTTCTAAGGCAATGTATTGGGCACAAGAACCAAATCAGAGTAGGAGAAATTAATAGCAGGTAGTTTATTTTTCATCCAAGTCCAAGCCTTCAACCAAGCCATATAAAATAATTCCTCCACATCTACCCTCCCTTCTTTAAAAACTACTCTATTTCTATCATCCTATATACTCCAATGATCCTATATACTCCAAATGGTTGCAATCCACAATTCCTTCCACACCAGATTTTGCTTTTGGTTTATATGAAAAAGATGAAATTTCTCAAAATGGCTCAAAATCCACAATTCCTTCCACACCAGATTTTGCTTTTGAATTATATGAAAAAGATGAAATTGCTCAAAATGGCTCAAAGGGCTATTGCGGATTCCAACCCAACTATCGTATGTGTTCCAAATTGTATATGCTATCTTATAGGTAAGAAACAAATGTTGCACAGTTTCTTCATGTTGGTGGCATAAAGGGGCATATTGTACTACTTAGACAAACCCCTCTCCTAACTAAATTCTTCCTTGAGGGCACTTTGCCAAGTATGACCCTTCACACAAGAATTTGAGCATTAGGGAGGGCTTTTACAGTCCAAAAAGTTTTAATTTTTTTACTGTTTTCATTACTGGCAGTGTTCTGTAATATGGCACAGGCTGACCTGGTTGACTGTCTCATCCTCTTCACCTAACCATCTCCATGTGTCATGGTTTTCCCTATGCAAGAGTACTTCATTTATTTCACTCAGCAGTTCTAATTCTTGTACACTTTCCCATTCAAACCTACTATTTCACTCATCAAGTATCTGTCCAATATCCTACTTTCCCCACGATTCTCCCTTAACTAGTTGAAATAGAATGCAGTTTGGGAAACCTAAGTTTAAAATTAGATTCACCTACCCATTTATCTTCCCAAAATCTGACCAAGTTACCTCATCTTATTTTCCAATATGCAGAGTTATCAATCCAGCTTTCATTTTCTCCTTCTCCACATACTTTGCCTAAGTTTCTCCACCACCAATATACAAATGATAACAAATCTAGATATGTACACACTTTTTGGATGTGTAGGTGTATAAACTCCAATATTAAACTAGGGTTCAAAGATGAAATATGATGTTAATCTCCCTTATTTAGTTGTTTACTATGTTTTGAATATTTTTTCATACCAAAATGAGATGAGAATGTGATCTTCAACTAATGTTAACTCAGGAAAAGACTAAACTAATAATATAAATACAAAATTAGACAAACATGAAAACACAGACCCATTGTAGGGCATACATTGTTCAACAACCTTCTATTCTGACCATATAACTCTTTTGGTTTTCTATTTTTCTTAGGTATACTGGAGTTTGGTTGATAACTCGGTGTAGTTCACTAATGAATAGTGGCTATAATGTGAGAGACTGGCCTATTTGTTTGGTTGCCCTCGTTTTGTACGGTATAATTGCTCGAGTTGTGGCTTTCTTCTGTTTAGTGATCACTCAGAAGAAGTGATTTGGGATATGCTTGTGATCCTAATGTACAAATCAAAGATTTTAAGATGCCATTGCTAGTATATATATGTTATAGCAATTAGGGATAGTTTCCAATTTTTCAGGAGAACACGTGATGCAAGATTTAGTCAAACATTTGAACTTAGCAGTAAGTTGTTTTTAGGTTATATGTTGTTGTAACAATGCCTGTTTTGTGTAAGTATTTTTTTCTCTGTTAGTCATTTGTTCACTTGGACAAATGAGAATTAGTTTGTGCAGAAATGTATAATAGCCAAAGATATTGTCTTAAGCTCGTTAATCCAATTGCTCCTTCAAAAAATAACTGCACGTAACTAAACTTGTATGTTTACTAGTGTACATGTTTTTTTTAAAAATAATTTATATATAATAACAACATATTATATTATAAATAAAATGAGGTTTGGAGAAGTATTCTGTATGTTTATTATGAGCAACTAATAAAAAAATTAAAAGCACAAATTAATATTCTTTTTCTTTTAAGTTAAATTGGTGATTTTTTCTTAAAGAAAAAACATTGATCACATAAAACATGGTTAATATTTAATTATGATATATAGAAATATGTTGTTTTTTTGCTTTTTGAAATTTATTTTAATTTTTTATCAAGTAAAATTTTATTTTATATGAATATAATATTACCTAGTATTAATATTTAAATGTGAATATTTTTATATATAATATTAAAATTTTAATTTTATTGAACCAAAAATTATATATATATATATAATTTTAATGAATTATTTTATAATGATTATAGTGGTAACATCGTCACAAAAAGTATCTACTTTCCTATAAATTCAACAAGGACATGTATAAAAGATTTTAGTATTTTAAAACGCAACTTAAACATGTACTGGTATGCGACGAGACCGAGATGATCGAGACTCGGTTTCTCTGACCGAGTTGAACCGACACACTTAACCATTAACGCTCAAACCAAGGTCAGTGAAGCTAAACTACCATTAAGAATTAGGTAATGCAACCATAAGTGTGATCAATTCCACTAATTGGGCCCAATAAGGTAAGCCCATTAAAATAATATAAATAGCGCACATTCCAAGAAGAAAGGTACGTCATTATTACTGTACACACCCGAGTGCCGAATACCCTCTTTACTGACTTGAGCGTTGGAGTGCCTTCTGCAGGTACCTCCCCCATTTGGCATTGACCCGAGACTGAGAGGCAAAGGAGTAGCGTGAAGACCAGAAGGATCACAGTGAAGTCTTCGCAACCCACCCGAAGGAAGGAAGAAGACGAAACCTTCAATAGTTCTCTAGGTCCCATCTCCCTAGCAGGAACAATTTCCGCCCACCGTGGGGCTGAGACAAACAAGATGAAGAGAGAAAGTAGTGTTGAAGATGGATGAAGCTTCTTCTCTGCCAAGTCTTAGTGTGTGTTTGATAAAGAAAATAGCTAGTTTGCTTTGAAGGTTGTAATGTGTTTTTAGATGTTCTTGTATATAGGTTAGAGTGAGTTTATGGTTGCCTTTTGCTTCATGACCTATCCTAGTGCCTAATCAAGGTGGTAATATCAAGCACAAGAAGTGATTCAATGTTTTTCAATGAGCTCTTTAAGGTTTTCTCAAAAATCAAGTTACTGCACAAAAATAAATCTGTTTGTTTGGAAAACAATAGGTTTATTTTTGTTCTGCTAAAAGGGTTTTCGAAATTCTGTTAGGGCACCAAAAGTTCAGTTCAGTCAGTTATTTCAGTTAAGATGAGCTGACAGTCCTTCAGAAAAACAATTTGTTTGTTTTGAAATTAACCTGTTGTTTTTATAACAGCTTTCTAACTGTTTTTTGAAAAGTTGTTAGAAACTGATTTCTATATAAAGAAAGATTTTTCTCACGTGAAAGGGTGTTGAGCAATCACGGTTAAATAGAGATTAAATGTTTTCTATGTGAGAAGAAGGATTGGAATGAGTTTTTGAAAGGTTTTCAAAAATATTTTCAAGTATGCTTGTTCCAAGTGAGCCTTGATCTTGGTGAAGGTGCTGATGCAGTTCTGCGACAATTGGGCTACTGGTTTTGAGTTCTTGCATCTTCTTTCAGGTGTTTTCCTTCCTTATTCATTCTTGTAAAAGGTGTTAGTGTAAGTCACTCTTTGATAGGGTTTATTGGAGTGCAAGGTGTGCTGAAATAGGGTTTTTCAGCTTTGGTTGTTTTGTTCTTGTAGGGTTCAAGAACTGTTGTATGTTGTAATTGATTGAAACTGGTTTTTAGTGAATTTCACCTTGGAATAAGGTGAAACTGGATGTAGTTCATTATGAGTAAACCATTATAAAATGTGTTTGCATTATTCCTCTCATCCCTGCACTTGTTTTTGATAATTTGGATAATCTGTCAAAAAATAAATATGTTCATTTAAAACTGAACCTGTTATTTCTAGGCTTACTCAAATTGTTCTTCCGGATTTGAAAATTTCTTTTAATCGTAAACATAACTTTCTTAATCTGTGAATTGACTGGTTTAAGGATAAACAGTTTCTACATAAAATCTTTGTCAAAGATTCACGTTCTTTAAGGAATTGTATTAAAAAAATTTGGTTGATCTTTTGGTATAAATCTTGTTCTTAGAGTTGCTGGAAAATTAACTCATCTGGTTCTGTAAAATTCCTTTGTTTGATCTCAACCCTAATCTGAACAAGTTCTAGTTTTGTTAAAGTGTATTGAAAATTAAATATTTTCTTTTTAAAATCAATTTGTTCTTTTTCTCCTGAAATACTGTTAACCAGATTGTGTTTGCGAAAATTTTATAACTTCAATTCACCCTTCCTCTCTTGAACTTAGACACTAATAGACCCAACAAGTAGATGGTCTCAACCAGAAGCATAGAAAGGATGATTGAAGGCGACCAGGCAATGCTACTGTTGTCTCTGCAGAGAGAGATGACCGAGATGAAGAGGAGGACAAAAGTAGTTGTCCAGAAGAACGAACAAGAGATGCAAGCTCTCCAGAGGGAGAACGAAGAAATGAAAAATAAGTTGATGGAGGGAGGACCGTCCACTGGATCGACCAATGTTGTTGGCAGGTCCTTCACCTCTCCTCCCAACCCGAGACCGGCGGAGGACACAAGGGACAAAATTCCCACCCACGAGATGGATGGCGAATCCTTCCTTAATAAGTCGGCCAAGACTGTTAGAATGTATGGCTTTAAATGAGAAGGGGGGGGGGGAATTGTTTAAAGGGGTTTTCCCAAACTTTTTAGTCTAGAATGAAATTCCTTTGAGAAAACTTGATTCAGAATCCAGTTAGCCAAAAACACAAAGCAATTTAATACAGCACCAGAAAAACAATCGGTTGTTTCGCAAAAACAATC
>Ga0123342_1002119_pt1 | contig 33269 bp, 21 predicted proteins | sample Turbeawhitnodule_FD_89960 | JGI IMG/M metagenome (GOLD analysis project Ga0123342, IMG submission 89960) | Root nodule microbial communities of legume samples collected from Mexico - Turtle bean Mexico white nodule | ecosystem: Host-associated > Plants > Roots > Nodule | place: Mexico: Nepantla... | reverse complement strand
TTTTTTTTATATATATTTTCTATCTATATACATATAAATTTAAAAAATATTATATTTTTTTCATATATTTTATATATATTTATATATATATATATATATATATATATATATATATATATATATTCAGTTGCTAGTTTTATTTTTACATTGAAATAGATAGAATTATAACAATGCTTTTTATAAAGTTATTTATTGTTGTTAATTATTCATGGTTGTTATAATGGCCTTAATAGTTATTGTTGTTGGAAAAATAATCTAGAAGTCCTTTGTTGGCTAAAGATTCTCTAACATATTTTTTAATTTTATAGTAGTTACTAAAAAATGTTGTAGTTTGCTCTTATTGCTAATTAAATATTTACTTTCATTAGAATGATGATGTGAATGATTTATTTTAATGTTGATTGTGATTAACAAATCTTAAGGCCCTATGTTGGATACATATGCTTTATTGTAATTTACTTGATGCTATGAGGAAAGTTCTATGTTGGCTACAAATGCTTTATTGTAATTTACTTGTGGCTATGAGGAAAGTTCTAGAACCCGCTTACAATAGTAAATGATCCATTGATGTACTTTTGTGACGAGTTTTAAAATATAGTGACAAAATAGTAATGTTTTAAAAAGAAGCCAAGAACAATATGGAGGGACAACTTCATTTCTTGGTAAGAATTTTTTAGACTTTACATTTCAATTGGAAATTTTTTTTAGGTAAATTTAGCATTGTCAAAGTATATTGTCTTAGGTCAAAAGATCTTTAACAATGTCAAAGTATATTGTTGTGTGATTAGATTGACAAATTTTAAAAAAAATGACTATAACTTCTATTTAGAGAGGAGAACTAGATATTATGATGATTTAAAATCAGAAAAAAATCACTCTTCCAGGTTTAAGCAGAAATAAAAATAATAAATTTAGAAAAAAATAATTTTTGAAGGTAAATTTCTGTGCACCTTTTCAGCTGATGGCTAGTTCTCTGGCATTTGGAGGATATTAAAAGCACAACGACCAAGGGCCCAACATAACCTAAGTATTTTTTGAGTTCCCTTTTGTTATTTTTTTTTTTGTATTTAAATTTAAATCTTTGTTAAGTTTCCCTCTGTTATTTTTTTTTTATATTGATCACCACACATAAGGATTGAATTATGATTTGTTTATGTGCTGTCTTGTTTGGATTAGTTGTTTAATGTCACATATTCATCTTATCAAGATTCTATACTTATTTTTATTAAAAGTGTTTATCGTTTCTTTAATTCATTATTTTTCAGTAAGTTTTGAGTCTGACCTAATTCGTGAATTTGTGTTGTGCAATTAGAATTCGTTGTATGATTTGTTTCAACATTTGTGAGCATTAGGGTTATGGCTTTGTATCAGTTGGGTGACTCTCACGAGTCACACTTTGCGGGAAGGATCATTATGTCTGGTTTGTGATCGTGGAGGGTATTGCTTGGTACCAGTTGGGTGACTTTGCGGGAAGGGCTAAGTGCCCGGTGTAGCGACCAATAGAAGGAAGACACAACCTCATTTGTGTGACTTCTCTTTCAACACCATTTTCATGATTCACTTGGATGATGTTGTAGGAGTAAACACACAGATGAGACAGGTTGGAACTCTAGCTTGGTGTTTCACCATGCAAATATATATAGCCTAACAACCAATCACATCGAAAGGAAACATGTAGGATTTGTTGCGTGTGTGGCTCGCTTTGACACACGTGAGCACTGGGGGTATGGCTTGGTACAAGTTGGATGACTCTCACAAGTCACTTCGCGGAAAGGGCCATTATGTCTGGTTCACGACCGTTGGGGATATTGCTTGGTACCAGTTTGATGTGAGTTAATTTTATGATTATATATTTTAGGAGTTTCATTTTGTTTATGATTTTTGAATTAAGCATAATATGGTAATAAGCTTAGAGAAGATTGTCATTGGACACGAACTTAACCAAGTGGTTAAATAAGTGTGAAAGTTCTTTTAGAAAACAAAAGAGAAAAACATAATTATATAAAGAGAAAAATACAATTATAGAGTAATGATGATGAGATGTAAAATTTAAGAACAAAATAAGATAAAAATGATAAGATAATGAATGAATGCAAAGGAGGAATTAAAGAACATAAATGGAGAAACAAGATGTAAATGAATGGAACAAGAAATGTGAAAGAAGCTTATGGACTTGAGGGAATGTTTCACACCACTTGAAAGAGTGATAATCATTTATGCTTATAGTCTAATGAAAAATGATTTTTTGACACCCCATTTTTCTTTTGCTCCAAATTACACCTTCTTTAAGTGTTGGATTACTTATGTGATAGTAGTATTTTTGTAAAATAATAAACATAAGATGGATGTAATTTAAAGCATTGGGTGTCAAATTATCACTACTCTAATCTAATGCATCAACAACTAATGTCACATCACCATCTATGACCACTGGCCAAGTGTCAAGAATAAATTCTTAAATAACCAATATCAATACAACATTTTTCATTTACAAATCAATATTCTATCGTATTTTATTGTTGATGACACAATTTAAGTATTCATTAAAAAAAATTAAAGTAAAAATCGAGATTAAAAGAATTAATGTCAAATTGATTTAATGTATAATTTTTTATTTTTTTTTTGTAAATCTCGTTATACTAATTTTTAATGTATAAAATCAAAACTGTGGTTGAAATTACATTTTTTCCCCATATAACTTTTATTTTTACTTTAAAGAATTAATTAATTTAAAATCAACCTGTTTTAATATACCTTTTTTTTTCAAATTCCGTGAATTAAAGTATGGCTCAAAAAAATTAAACTAAAAAATTATCAATATTATATCGAATTTTCAAATTCTTTTTTTTTTTATATATAAATTATTCTCAGCAGTAAAAATAGCAGTGATTTTAGCTTTAGCATGATTCCTTCCCCCCTCCATGCAAAATCTCAACCATGTTTCGTGCTTTTTCACACATCACTGTCTGATTCCCTCATTTGCGTGTTTAACTCTTTATTCGTTTGACAAAAAATGATAGAACAGAGAATCGATTCTCAACTACAGCAACTGAACAGTTCCATCCATTTCTACAGCCGTCATTTTCAGAATGTTTCAAACTTTGGCGGAAAATTTCCTTCTTCACTAACCCCAGTTGAACCCCATACTGGTTGTTGTGTTGATTGAGTCTAGCAGCTGCTTCTGGAGAAGCTAGAAATTAGAAAGTTGTCACCTTGACATGGAAGAAGAGAGTGGCGTGGCAGACAAGAAAGGGACAAAGAACGAGGTTGTTCTGCGAATTTCAGACTCTGAAGAAGCCCAGAATGCAACGAAGGAAATTAAAGATTCCGGAAGTTTCCCAGTAGCTGAAAGCAGTTCCCTTTCTCCTCAGCACAACACCTTCACCCAGATAAGTAAAAGGTTTAGAGATTCTCGTGGTGAAATCACAGAGCCTCTGAGCAACAAGGATCAAGTTTCCACAGAGTTGGAGACAACTTCAAAGAAGTTGATGGGTCGGTCGGAATTTTCGAAGCCAAAGTCCAGAATGGTGGAACCATCGTTTCCAAAATATGCAAAATTTGTTGATGAAAAGGCTCGAGTGACAAGTTCATTTGCAAGGAATTCTCCTAACAGGAATGTTCCGGAAGCAACTATAGTCGCCCCAAGAACCCGCTTTCTTGGGACTCCTGCGGAAGAAGATGATGATGATGATGAAATGTACGAGATTGCAAATATGGCAGTTAGCAAGAGATCTGGAAGAAAGTGGAAAATTGTTGAGTTGTTTGCTTTTGCTTTCATCATGGGGTTTTTTATTGCAAGTTTGACTGTTACTAAGTTGCAAAAAAGAGAGGTTTGGGGTTTGAAGCTGTGGAAATGGTGTGTATTTGTATTGGTTATCCTCTGTGGTAGACTGGTCACTGAGTGGTTCATCAATGTTTTGGTTTTCTTGATTGAGAGGAACTTTTTATTTAAGAAGAAGGTTTTGTATTTTGTTTATGGTGTGAAGAAGAGTGTTCAGGGCTTTATATGGCTGAGTTTGGTTCTTTTGACATGGGAAATGCTTTTCAGCCCTGGAGTGAAGAGAACCAGGAAGGTTGGTAGGATTCTTAATTACATTACTCTGACGCTTGCTTCTTGTCTTATTGGAGCAGCTTTATGGTTAGCCAAAACATTGTTGATAAAGCTTTTAGCTTCAAAATTTCAATCTACTAGATTTTTTGACAGGGTGCAAGAATCAATCTTTCATCAATACATTCTCAAGACTCTTTCAGGCCCTCCCTTGATGGAGGGGGCTGAAAAGGTAGGTTCCACTTCAAATAGTGGCCAACTCAGTTTTAAGACCAAGATTAATAAGAAGGTAGGGGAGAAAGAACAAGTTATTGATGTACACAAGCTCAAGAAAATGAAACATAATAAAGTTTCTCCTTTGACTATGAAAGGGTTGATTAACGTGATAAGGAGTTCTGGGTTGTCTACCATCTCCTATGCACAGGTTGAAAATGAGAATGACCAGAAAGATGATGAAATTAATAGCGAGTGGGAAGCTAAGGCAGCTGCTTATAGAATTTTTGGGAACGTTGCCAAGCCTGGACACAAGTAACATTGTTACCCTCTCCTGCATTTTTTTTTTTCTGATTCAGTTTCTCTGGATTTGCCTTTTCTCATTTCACCCTCAAATAATTTAGGTATATTGAGATGGATGACCTCTTGCGATTCATGAAAATTGAACAAGTGGAAAATGTGCTTCCACTATTTGAAGGAGCAGTTGAGACTAGAAGAATTAAGAGGAAGTCTCTCAAGAACTGGCTGGTAAAGTACTTCAAAATGTTTCCTTTTGTCTGAGAAAAAGAGTAGTTTCCTTACCATTGTTGTTTTAACCTTAGAATTGGTTAACAATATATCAGAAACTTCTATAGATAGTTGATGCTCACTTGGACTTGATAAATTCACAATCCAAGTGAGCATCCTGTGACCCTACATATAAAGCTGTCCTTCACAGCAAGCATGTGTTTTATTTTCAGCTATGAAGCTATTACCATTTCAATGCCACAAGCATGGTTCTCACATATCATTCTTGTTTCCAGGTGAAAGTGTACCTTGGACGCAGATCTCTCATACATTCACTAAATGATACCAACACAGCTGTTGATGACTTGAATATACTTGCTTCTGCAGTTGTGGTTATTGTGATCATCATTGTGTGGCTTCTTCTAACGGGTTTCTTAGACACTAAAGTTCTTGTCTTTATTTCATCCCAGCTTTTACTTGTGGGTTTCATGTTTGGCAACACAGCTAAGACTGTATTTGAAGCTATTATATTTGTTTTCATAGTGCACCCGTTTGATGTTGGTGATCGCTGTGTCATTGATGATGTTCAGGTAGTTTCAACTCTAAACTCTCTCAACATTTGTACAAAAGCATATACCTGACTGACACATTTATTATGGTTCCCAGATGGTTGTGGAAGAGATGAACATACTAACTACTGTCTTTTTGAGATATGACAATGAAAAGATTTTCTATCCAAATTCAGTTCTGGCAACCAAGCCAATCAGTAACTACAACAGGAGTCCAGAAATGTGTGATTCTGTTGAATTTGCTGTTGATGTTTCTACTTCTATTGAAAGTATTGGAGCTCTAAAGGGAAAGTTAAAAGTGTATGTTCACTATGCTCCAGCTATAAATTTTAATCTTAGATATTAGTTAAACATGTTATGTCTATCCATGCTTTGCAAGGTAATTAATTAGTCAAACTGTTCCTTAAAGTGAGATCAGAGCAATAGTTTTGTAATCTGTGTAATCAATCCTCTGCTTGAGTTCTAGCAAAAAGTGATTATAAATCTTAAGTAGCAAAGGATGAACTTCAATTTTTACTTATCTGATATAGTTTATTGCTTTTAAATTTTTCTCTAGTGATTGTTCAAACCAGAGATAACTGGTTTATTTTCACATGGTCTTAGTTATGTGTGTCACTTTGTGTTTGAAGTGACTTGATGTTTTTGGACAAAATTTGCAGATATTTGGAGAGTAGGCCTCAACACTGGCAGACTAAACACAACGTATTGGTTAAGGACATTGAGAATGTAAATAAGATGAAAATGGTTGTGAATGTTACTCACACCATAAATTTTCAGAACTATGGGGATAAGAACAGCAGAAGATCAGAATTAGTTCTGGAGTTAAAGAAAATTCTTGAAGAGCTTAATATTAAATATCATATGCTGACACAAGAAGTTCATCTTGTCAGTTATGTAAGGCCACAAGACTCAACATGGCCAACACTTTGAATTTACCTTTCCACAGGTGCATGCATGCAGCTGTGTAGCAGAGTTTTTGTGCTACTATTATATTTAAAAATAATTTTTTAGGCACACTGTAATAAACCATGCTGATTTGTTAACAGGAACAGTGAAAACTCACATCTAACACTTTAATAAATTAATATTTTATTTATTTTTGTTTTATTTTTTAATTCAAAATATTATTTTAAGTGTTTGTTAAGTATTTGTTTAGATGGGTGATAAAGAAACTTTTCTATAAAGCTAATATTCACGCAATTGTTTGTATTTGTTATTTGTTTGTTTCCTCATCAAACCAACCTCAAAATTTCCATTTTCTACATCGTTTGTTTCAAATGATGGAAATGGCGCATCATTATGGTTATTTTGTTTTTCCCAATAGGAAGTTCGAAAAACGGAACATAAAAAATGATAAAATACAAAAAATAAGAAAGTTTACCCGTGATAACACAAAAAATTTATGGAAATTTAGGTAATGGATGATGTATTTAATATTTTATTTATATTTATGTTTTTTTTATGATAAAGTGAATATTTAAAATAATAATAGTAAAATAAAAAATATTGATAATAAATAAATATTAATAATAAATAAATATATTTTACTTTATTACTTTTTATATAAACAGTTTTATTTCTCACCTTCTTTCTCATTCTCTTTCATTTTTTTTACTCCTTTGCTTCTGATCATATATTCAAACAAAATACTTATTTTACTTGTAATTTTAAATTAATTTTTTTAAAAGTTATCCTTAATTTAGTTAATATAAAAAGTTAATTAGGATAACAAATAGAAAAAAAAAATACAATGGTATACAAATGCACATAAAAAGTTAAAGTATAATATATAATTAACTTAAAACTACATTAAAATAAAAAATTAAATATTTTTCTTAATTTATGGAAGAAAATCTTAATAAACAATTATACATAGAAAGTATAAGCAATAAAAGTCACAATTTACAAGGAACAAACTCAAGTCCTTTTATGAAAATGAAAAAAATGAATTTATCATAAAAGTCACAATTTACAAGAAACAAACTCAATTCCATTTATGAAAATGAAAAAAATGAATTTATAAAAGTCACAATTTACAAGAAACAAACTCAAATCCTAAACCCTAAATAATTTATCAATATATTTATAATTTTTATATTAAAGTAATACATAATAAAAAAATCAAACTAATTAAAAAATAGAAAACTATTAATAATACATAAACTTATTTACATCTTGTTTATTTTGTATTTTTATTTTAACTTAAAAATTCTCATTTTTCACTTTAAAATCTTTTTTTATTTTTTAATTTTGTAATCCTCAATTTCCATTATTCCCAAAATAAGAGAGTTTCAAACCATCCCAGAAAGTTTGTAACTTCACAAACCCCAGTTGAACTTCCTACAACTTTCAGCTTCAATGTTGTTGAAAATGGTTGTTGTAATGATTGAAGTCTAAAAACTGCTATTTGGAGAAGTTAGAAACTAAAAAGTTGTCACCTTTGACATGGAAGAAGAAAGAGACGTGGCAGACAAGAAAAGGACAAAGAACGAGGTGGTTCTACGAATTTCAGACACTGAAGAAGCCATGAATGCAGAGAAGGAGCCAAGAGATTCTAGAAGTTTCCCAGTAGCTGAAAACAGTTCCCTTTCGCCTCAGGATAATACCCAGATAGGTAAAGGGTTTAGAGATTCTCATGGTGAAGTTACAGAGCTCAATGGTCAAGTATCCACAGAGTTGGTGACAACTAGAAAGAAGTTGATGGGTCGGTCGGAGTTTTCAAAGCCAAAGTCCAGAATGGTGGAGCCAACGTGTCCAAAAGATGCAAGCTTTGTCGAAGAAAAGGCTCAACTGACAAGTTCACCTGCAAGGAGTTCTCCTAACAAGAATGTTCCTGACGCAACTATTGTCACCCCAAGAAGCCCCTTGCATGGGACACCAGGGGAAGAAGAAGATGATGACGAAGAAGTGTACAAGACTGCATATATTGAAGTGAGCAAGAGATCTGGTAACAAGTGGAGAGCTTTTGAGTTGTTTGCTTTTGCTTGCATTGTGGGGTTTTTTATTGCAAGCTTGACTGTGAATGAGTTGCAAAAAAGGTTGATTTGGGGATTGGAACTGTGGAAATGGTGTGTATTGGTTTTGGTTATCCTCTGTGGTAGACTGGTCACTGAGTGGTTCATCAATGTCTTGGTTTTCTTGATTGAGAGAAACTTTTTATTTAAGAAGAAGGTTTTGTATTTTGTTTATGGTGTGAAGAAGAGTGTTCAGGGATTTATATGGCTAAGTTTGGTTCTTTTAACATGGGGACTGCTTTTCAACCATGGTGTGGAGAGAACCAGAAAGGTTACTAAGATTCTTAATTACATTACTAGGGCTCTTGCTTCTTGTCTTATTGGAGCAGCTATATGGTTGGTCAAAATATTGTTGATAAAACTTTTAGCTTCAAAATTTCAATCTACTAGATTTTTTGATAGAGTGCAACAATCAATCTTTAATCAATACATTCTCAAGACTCTTTCAGGTCCTCCCTTGATGGAGGTTGCTGAAAATGTAGGTTGGGCTTCACATAGTGGCCAACTCTGTTTTAAGACCATGAATAATGAGAATGAAAGGGAGAAAGAACAACTCATTGATGTAGACAAGCTCAAGAAAATGAAACAAGAGAAAGTTTCTGCTTGGACTATGAAAGGTTTGATTAATGTGATAAGGAGTTCTGGGTTGTCTACCATCTCCTATGCACAGGATGAAAATGAGAATGACCAGAAAGATAATGAAATTAATAGCGAGTGGGAAGCAAAGGCAGCTGCATACAGAATTTTTGGGAACGTAGCCAAGCCAGGACACAAGTAACATTGTTACCCTTTGAAAACTCTGCAAATTTTTTTTTTCTGATTCAGTTTCTCTGGCATTGCCTCTTGTTCTCATTTCACCCTCAAATATTTCAGGTATATTGAGAAGGATGACCTCTTGCGGTTCATGAAAAATGAAGAAGTGGAAAATGTGCTTCCACTATTTGAAGGGGCAGTTGAGACTAGAAGAATTAAGAGGAAGTCTCTCAAGAACTGGCTGGTAAAGTACTTCAAAATGTTTCCTTTTGTCTGAGAAAAAGATTAGTTTCCATTACCATTGTTGTTTTAACCTAAGAATTGGTTAACAATATATCAGAAACTTCTATAGATAGTTGATGCTCACTTATTTATTTGTTAAGTTCATAACCAAGGCCACGCATACAAAGTTGTCCTTCACAGAATGAGTGTTTATTTCCAGTTATCAAGTTATTACTCATTCCAATGCCACAACACAAGCATTATGCTCACATATTATTCTTATTTGCAGGTAAAAGTTTACTTTGAACGCAGATCGCTCCTACATTCACTAAATGATACCAACACAGCTGTTGATGACTTGAATATGCTTGCTTCTTTGGTTGTGCTTATTGTGATCATTAATGTGTGGCTTCTTATTATGGGTTTCTTAACAACCGAAGTTCTTGTCTTTATTTCATCCCAGCTTTTACTTGTGGTTTTCATGTTTGGCAACACAGCTAAGACTGTATTTGAAGCCATTATATTTATTTTTGTGATGCACCCCTTTGATGTTGGTGATCGCTGTGTTATTGATGGAGTTCAGGTAGTTTTCAACTCTGAGCTCTCTCCTCATTCACTTCACCATTTATACCTGACTGACACATTTATTATGGTTCCCAGATGGTTGTGGAAGAGATGAGCATACTAACCACCGTCTTTCTGAGATATGACAATGAAAAGATTTTCTATCCAAATTCAGTTCTGGCAACCAAGCCAATCAGTAACTTCTACAGGAGTCCAGAAATGAGTGATTCTGTTGAATTTGCTGTTGATGTTTCTACTTCTATTGAAAGTATTGGAATTTTAAATGAAAAGTTAAAAGTGTACGTTTTCACTATGCTCCATGTGTAAATTTTAATGTTAGATTTTAGTTCAACATGTTGTGTCCAACTGTTCCTAAAGTAGGAGATTAAGGTAATACTTGTGTTATCTATCTCTATCATCTGTTTCTGAGTTCTAGCAAGAAAGCTAGTCTGAACTGTGAGATAATTCACGGTTCTTTTCCTTCCATTGGTATGAGAAGCAAAGGGTTTAACTTCAACTTGTATTTCTAATATAGTTACATTTAAAGTTTTCCATAGTTCTTGTTTAAACTAGAGATTACTGATTTATTTGCACATTGTCTCATTAATCTGTTTGTTTCAAGTCACTTTATATGTTTGGTCAAAATTTGCAGATGTTTGGAGAGTAGACCTCAGCATTGGCGTCCCAACCACAGCGTATTGGTTAAGGATATTGAGAATGTAAATAAGATGAAAATGGCTCTATATGTCACTCACACCATAAATTTTCAGAATTATGGTGATAAGAGCAGAAGAAGATCCGAATTAGTCCTGGAGTTAAAGAAAATTCTTGAAGATCTTAATATTAAATATCATCTGCTGCCACAAGAAGTTCATCTCAGTTATGTAAGCTCACAAGACTCAACAGCACAGACATTTTGAAGACATCTTATCCTTTCATTAGGTGCAATTTTTTGCTGTTATATTGGTTCCTAGACTAATAGTTCTCTCCATAGTCTATCTAGTTTGTGATCAAAGATGGTGTCACAAATTTGATGATCTAGTTGTTTGTAGGAAAGAAGTGAAATTGTTATTTTTTTTTTATAAAAGGTTTCATGTTAGTTATTATTATGCACATATCAGTTAATTAACCATAATCATCACCAAAAAAAAAGTATTATTAAAAGAAAAAAGAAAAAAAAAAGTTGTTTAATGACATCAAAGAATACCAAGTTGGCAAATAATAAAGAAAAGGAAGGGATTGGTGATGGTCATACACATTAATCATTAGGAGAATGGGAGGAGTTCAAATCACATGATTTTCTTCCTTACAATTTTTTGCCTTTTATTATTATGTTAGAGCCAGAATCATGTTTAAGTATGATGATCAGTTGGTGTTAATATTGTACTATTTGTAGCATGTGATATCAGAGGTATGTTGTGTCTTTTTTGTGATCTGTGTTGTGTTCATAATAGCATCCATTGTCATCATGACAGATCTTTTAGCTATATGGTCAAGAAATTTGTGCTTGTTCTTTTGAACTTTTTCCATGTTTAATTTGGTAAATATTACATTTATATTTCAATTTGACTTTGCTTAATTTGGAGGGCTTTGTTTCAGAAAACAAACAAGTATTGAAATGGTGAAAAAAAATAATTGCTTTGCTTGTAATTAAATTTTTAATTTTAATAATATAAATTATTTTAAGTGATAAAATAATATAAATTATGAGAGGTGGTAAATTAATGTAGATAGTTAAGTTATATGTTTTATAAGGTAAATAATAATAATTGATAGTTATGTTAATTATTTAATATATATTTAACATTTACGCACTTTATCATTTAACATAATTGTTAATATAATTGATAATAAATTTGAATTTTACTATTTAAGTTTTTTAAACATATTTTATCATCATATTTTTCAAATTTTGTAAATTTTATCAATCTATTATATGTATGACACAATATCATTAACGTCTTAAAAACAATGTTATTTATCATCATTTTTTGCAAAAAAAAACGTTTTATTACTAACACATAATAGTAAAATTGAAAAATTGAGGGCACAATGTGCAAAAAAAAGAACAATTTGGAGGATAATTGTGCAAATTTTGAAAAACACTTATGATAAAAGTACGAAAATAAATTTGGGTAGTAAAATTTACAAAATAGTTATAGGTTGGTCAAATGTTGAATTAAACCTTATATTTATTTGAAAAGGTATTTTAGATTAAATGAAAAGTCAAAAAATAATTTTACTTGGCTTGGAGTGTCGTTTGTGTCTTATAACGAATCAATGTTAAACTTAAACTTTCTTCAGACTCTGTAAATGTTTGTCATAATTCAATTAAAGGTATTTGTCTTGGATTACTTACAAGTTACACTTTGTTTCTATTATGAAGTGAACTTTAAGCTTAACTCAACTCCATAAAACTGGCTCATGGGGCGAAGTTTGCACTCACTTATATACAATGAATTGTTTTCATCTCTAGTTGATGTGTGATCTCCAACAGTTTCTTTCTCCTATTTTGATTGGTGTCTCTAACGATTTTCCGCAAAGTGACGACGAAGGGTATAACTTCTACAAATCTTTCCATTTTCCAATTCGATACGATCCATTCGTTCGTCTCGACCATTTGGTATGAAAATGATTATTTGACGAATTGCTTTGTTGAGTAGCTCATTAGGTGACTTCTTAGGTTAGCTAGGGGCTCATTGAGTTATTAGATGGAGATTTTTGTGGATTCTTATTTTTTGAATTTTTAAAGATTATTTTTCTTTATAAGAATTAAATCATCCTAAAATGATTTGTATTTATTTATTTATTTTTTATAAGAAAAAACATATATATAAAATTATCTATTAATTACAATATTAATTCCATAAATTATACTAAACACTGATCCATCTATACAAATACAGGTTTAAAAATGAAAATATACTTATAAAATTATATATTTATAACAATAATTAATACTCCAACCAATATAGCAAGAATGTAGAAATAACTAATAATTTATAAAAAAGTTTAAACTATCTTTGGGCATTGATTTTTGAGTGGTTTAAAATTGGTTATGATGGATTCTGAGATGACTCCTTCTTAATTTTGATTCATCTAGCATTTAAGATCTTACATTTAAAATAATGGTTTAATATTATTACAATAACAAAATCAGCACGTGCAAGAACAGATTGGTACTTTTACTTTTCTTTCAAAGGTTTCGAAAAAAGAAAAAGACTACTGAAACTCAACACCTATTTTATTATTAAAAGCGTCATTATAGAAAGGATAAATAACTCTATATACACAATATTGTCTGAATAATCTAGAGAAAAAATGTTGGATTCTTAATCATATTACTATGTATTACGAAGTGAACTTTAAGTCTAACTCAACCCCATAAAACCGGTTCATAGGGTTGAGGTTTGCATCCACTTATATACAATATAATCTCTAGTCGATGTGGGATCTCCAACACTATGTTGTTAAAAAACAATGTTATTTTATCACAATTTTTGCAAAAAAACACATTTTATTCACAATCCACGGTCTTGTATATATGTAATTATTATTAAAAATATTAAAAAATACTTAAGTTTGGTTCTAATAAATTTATATTTTTTTATAATTTTATAAATGTTGGTATAATTTTATTTTTGATTTATAGATTTATGTATTGTACCTATACGGAGTAGGGGTCCGGGCAATGCGTGTTCGCTGGATACACAATTTGCTAACATGTCCATTATCTTTAAGTTTCCTCCTTTCACCGTAAACGCTCTACCAACGATTGTATTCCGACGCTCAAGTTAGTGTTGTGATTTAGGTGAGTCCTCTTAGGATATAAAAAACGTACCTTATTCTTTTTACCTTTTACCAAAGTTCTATTTATAGTGTTGACTTATGGGTATTGACGAACATACTCTACATGTTTTTGTACATATTTATAATTAGTTAATAACAAACATGCGTAATGACTCCCTATCATGGAAGTGTATCTTTTGAGTTTGGTCAGTTTCTATCGTTGCATTGAGATATTTTCCGAATATTTCGGAGCATGTATTTGACCCATTCAACATTGTTTGTAACTACTTCTTTATTGCTGATTTATTATGTTGCAAATGTTGTTTGACTCGAGTAGTCGATTTCCGGTACCTGACCAATACATGTATTAATCAAATTTAAATTTAAAAAATTTAACAATATTTTTTTTTCATAAGATCATCTTGTTTTTCTTATGAGTTTTTATTTTTTTATAAAACTATCTAATAAATATTTAATTAAATATAAAGGTAATAGAGAAATTTCATACCCTTAGAATATTTGAATATTTGAAACAAGAGTAAGTATAATTTTTTTATATTTTGAAAAAATGGGTAAGCTTTACCTCTTAATAAAGTCAGAAAGAGTCAGATTTGTAACGTGTAATAAATTCTAAAACATGTATGCTAATTTAATAGAGTCAGAAATTGTTAGATTTGTACCCATCATATAAAGACGAAAAAAATTTCATGTGAAAAAACGAAAAATATACTTAATCCTGTGCTTTTAACATTCTCTACATGTTTTTATACAGTCTCCACGTTTAAAAATATCAATTATGTTATATATTATTCAGAACCAAATTCATAAAAACAAATACTAGAAAATTAAAAAAAAACAAAATAAAAATAAAAATGTTGGATCGATTTGAATATTATTTTCCAAAATTGAACAGATCAGTTTTATTTATACTTTGACATTTTGGAACATCACACCAACTTGAAATAAATTATTTAAATATTATTATATTACCTACTATTTCATTGTGTAACTTAATTTTGGTTAATGCTTGTAAATATATAATACAGAATTAACAAAATATATTCATCATACCAAGGGGTGAAAGATGAGTTATTTTGACTATGTATGTGAACATTACATTCTTAGTCTTAAAAGATAACAGTGTTAAAATAAGATATATTATTACTAGAAAGAAATAAAGGAAGATTAATTTTGATGTTGATGTCTTAAGTTTGTGTAATATTTTACAAGTGTATACAAAAAGTTTGTTAAACTTATGAGAAGTATCCTAAAGATCATTTAGTATTTATTCCACAGTATATAAACACAACGTAACTAATTTTTTTTTTATTTGTCCTTTGTTATAAATTCATAAAATCGATCTGAATTAATCTATAAAAAATAGTTTTTAATATTTAAACTGAATCATATATAATATGGTTGATTCGAACACATATACTCATACATATTATTAATATTTTAATTTTTTGTGACTAGTAAGAGATTTTGCTAAAAATGAAAGAATAAGTAATAACTCAACTAATATTACTTAGAAGACTAGTAACTTTTCTTAGAAGGTTGGGTTCCTTCTATAGTAGCTATTTTTGTCTTCTATTTCCGGTCTTCACAGTCTCGTGATCTCCAATTGGTTCTTCCTTTTTATTGAATGAGGGAAAAGGAATCTGCAAAGGCACTCCGACGATCATAAATACAATATGCAAGTAAGTTGAGAGAAAAAAATTACCTTTAAGGCTTGACTTACTCTGATATTTATATTTTTTTAGATGAACCTTAACTGTCATGGGTCTGCTCGTGGGTCCAAAAAAGGGTCCAATAATCACTTTATCATCATTTACAACTAAATTGACTTAAGTATGATTAATAGTGGGTTTATGAACTTTGTTTGAACTAAAATAGTCATTTGACCTTCTCAACCATGTCGGCATTCTCAGCTACCCGGTAGTCCAAGTAATTGTATGAATAAATATTTACATAAAAAGTTAAATTTAGTTTAAATTTTTATCCAATATAAAAACTACTTAATTTTTCTTAATTCAAAATCTATTTTTGATTTAGAATAAATTTTTCTAAAACATATAGTAATCATTTACTTTGAAATCATATTAATTGATATTTCACTATAAATTTTGATAATTCAAAGTAAATCCAACACATGCAATTAAGCTACGGCAATCAAAATCATGTTTTGTTTATTTGGCTAAAATAGTAGCTACTACACTACAAGCATAATAAATACAATTGAAAACCTCACTAAAATTTCATAAGAGAAGGTTGATTGGACAGATAAGATAACCTTATCCATCCATTTCCAATAGGAGAGCTGCCACGTCAGATGCATGCAAATATGCCCAAAATTTCATCCTCTCATTCCACTTCTGCCTCCACCACCATTTCTCTCAAAGCACGTTAAGATATAATCAACCCATTTCCTCACTCTTCACAGCAACTTCTGGATAGTAAACAAACAATTAGCAGGGGAACAAAGAAAGAAACTACAGAAAGACATGGCTTCCACTTCTGCACTTTCAATGGCTATGCCAGTAACTTGTGCCAGCCACAAGAAGAAGGTGGTTCCTACCTCTGATTTATTCTTCAAGCCACTGCCTCTACGGTCTTCAAAGGCAGTGGCAGCATCAAATCCCAATGGAAGGTTTCAAGTGAGAGCCTCCATGAAGGAGAAAGTTGTGACAGGGCTCACAGCAGCTGCATTGACGGCTTCAATGATGGTTCCTGATGTGGCCGAGGCTGCTGTCTCACCTTCTCTCAAGAACTTTTTGCTCAGCATCGGGGCCGGTGGAGTTGTTGTTGTGGCCATTGTTGGTGCTGTAATTGGTGTTTCCAACTTCGATCCTGTCAAACGAAGCTGATGAAATTCTGAGGCACTTCGTTCTATTTTTTTAACTCCTATAATGATATGCATCTGTAATGTATTTTTCTTCAGAAATGGAATGAACCCTCTGTTGTGTAATATGTCACCTTTATTCTCTACTTGGGCAAGCCCTTCAATCCTTAAAACGTATTTTTTTGTTGATTGCGTCAGTTTGCTGCATGAGAATGAAATAACTAGCAGACCAATTATAGATTACATTTTGAAAATATCCAACTCTAAGGAACGATTATATAATACAAACTACAAAAATATAACAGAGATTAAATTAGAATGAATCAGATAGTAGTAAAATTGATGATTGGTAATTCGACAATAGTGGAATCACAGGCCATACGAGGTAATATAAAGGCACATCGACACACAAAGAAGAAATAGGAAATTCAAACTTGAATTGATACTATATAAGTATATGTCTCTGCAATGAGCATACAAATGATGTAGTAACTCAGTCAGTAATGACTAATGATTAATTCTATGTAAAGCTTGAATACCAACACTGTCTATGGCTCTCATCGTACTAAAAGAAGCTGAAACCAAGCTACAATCACTGCCTACAAAACTTGGAAATCGAATCAAGCATGTATTGACTCTCTGAAGAATATTTAACCTTATCTACCTTAACTACAGTAATCTTGACCTTCTGTTCATCGCCATATAATTCCTCTTTGATTTTCAGTCTAAACATAAACTGTTTGAAGAGTCGGCTCTTGATTATTTCTCCAAAGCTCTCATCATCCTGTTGTTCATGTTTCAACAAGTACAGATCTTTCGCTGAATACTCCATAATCTCTTCACCTGCTTCCTGGAAAGCAGTTACCCAAGTTAATCCTGTGCCATCCTGAATTTGAGCTTGGAGAAGGTATCGGTAGTCACACTCCTCAAATTCCTGATTGCATCTATCACATTGCCATCTTGTGTTTCCTGACCTAGTCACTTTCTTATTGCATTGTCGATCTCCAATCATCAGAGGGCAAGCAGTGTAACAAAATGTATCAGTCTTGATGAATGATATGGTTGCCCTTATTGTTATCCAGTCTGGCTTGTCTGATCGTCCCAGACCTTCATCCTTGATTTGGGATATAGTTTTGCGAACCTCATTCTTTGTTCCTCCAGGAATAACGTCCTTAGAAATTGAAAGGGAAGCAGAATCTTTTCCTACTAGATCAAACCATTCTCTTAAGCTATTGGCCTCAGGGAACTCAGGATTTATGAATAGCTGGGTGGTAGAGATAGAGCCTATCGACTTTCCACTAAAATCATTCACCTTCCCCGCTTTGACTGCTAAAATAGGGGAAATTCCGGCATCTACCATCTCTTGCAACTGTTGCCCTTCCCTGTTGCAAAATTCTCCCCACAGTGTAAGTTCAACACTCCTGCCAGAACTGTCTTTTAGACTCAAAATTCTTCTCTGGGTTTCCATTCCATTCTTCCTCAAGATGGGAACAGAAGGGTTCACAGATGTCACAACCCCAATAACATCAAGGATGGCGTTATTGTCAACATTCTCAATGTCACTGATAGGTCGGAAGGAGAACTGCTGTCTAGGTATAGAATCATCCTCATCTGGGCACAGCTCTACTGTTGAAGTTGATTCCAAAAAAACTTCCCATTCATTCTTCAGATGGTTGAAATTCTTCTGTGCAGGTTTTAAGCTACCTTTTGATATCATGTAAACTTTACCAACCTCAATTACACTATAGAAGCGATCAACAACAGCATTAAAGCATGTTACTCGTATTTCGCCTCCATCAGAATCGAGGAGATCAAATGAGAAGACTTTTCCATCACCGCGTGCATTATTGTAGCGGCGCAGATCCCCTTTAGCAGTTACCCTTGCCCTGATAGCCCACCGACCTTGATAAGGATTTAAAGCAGCTATAGGAATGATGCGTGCTGGCGCCTCATTTTTCATAACTGCCCCACGGCCTTTGTAAACTGGAGGCGGTTGGTATGGAGGTTGAATTGTTGGCCTGAAATTCTGGGCGTTATCATGACTTGCATTTCGAGCAGCAGAATTACTAATATTATCACTACTACTATTACTCCTGGCCACAGTGTTATCAGCTACAGCTCTCACACTTGGTAAATCTGAATCCACGCATAGCTTCGGATTCCCAATGATCTCAAAATCAGCTATTATAGTTTCCATGTTTAGAACCACGATAATCCTGGTCAAGGAAAAACACATAAGTATATAAACTAATTTTACAGGATAAACCTAAAGTTGAAGTTGTAAGATTCAATCAGCAACATGTTCTTAATTCCTTAGAATCCATCTAAATGCAGACACATTAAGTCTACAACTAAATGCTAAGGTTTTACAAATTTCTAATTAGGTTGCAATTGCATTTCTTTCTTCACACTCTAACCAATCAAAGATCAAATTTATTTAACCAAAAATTCAGCCGTTTCCTCTTTTAATACGAATTATCAGCGTTTGCAAATGCAAAACATGACAAATAGGGTTATATTAAATTTGGCTTTAAGAAGTGAAATTCGAACCATATTTAAATTCGAATAACAGAAAAAGTGAAAGCACATGAATATTATTATACTCACAACCGCAACAAAACTAATTTGAGCATAATTAGAGAAATGACTTAAATCCAAAATTAGATTTGCAGAGAAGAGAGAGACTTGCGGTTCTTGGAAGGAGAGCATATATAATCGAGAAGCTGAACAACCGAACCCTTCCGAACTTGACCGGTTCGGACTCGATCGTTGAGCTGAATGGCGAGCATCGCGTGGTGAGACGAAACGGCGTCGGAAAGCAGAAGACGGTATCTCTGCTTCTGCGAGTAGTTGGTATTGGCGACTAACTCTACGTCCAGAACCTGAACAAGCGGTTTGGCGTTCACATCGCCGCCGATTATCGCCGGAATCGCGTTTTCTGTCAGATTCACCGACATTCTCGCTCCAATTTTGGATTTCCGTAGCAAACTCAACCCCCAACTCTGTAGGAGTAAATAGAGAACTCGTATCAATCTGAAAAAAGGGAACCGAAAGAAAATCAGACCGGATCTTCGAACCGGAGGAAAAATCAGACCGGGTCTGCGGAACCGGAAAGAAAGCAAACAAATAGTAAAAGTTGAATTATGACTCTTTCTGGTTTCGAATTTTTTTAGAATAATCCGGTTTTAATAGCATATTAAAAATAATTTATTTTAATCTCTTGGGTTTAAAAATATATGATTTTAGTCTCAATACATTAGTTTTGAAAGATTCAAAATAGTTTTTAAAAAACATTTTAGTTTCTTAAACTTAATATTTATAAATTAAAATCAAATTTTAAATTTTTGGAAAATTAAAATATCTTTTTTAAAATTCTGAAGATAATATTTAATTTATCTTACATTTTAAAAAATAACAACATCCTACCACACTCACGCTGATGATAAATTTTATTACACCTAAGATATATTTTTTTATTTTGTGGTTTAAATTAACTTTTTATTTTTTAAAAATGTTTATCACTTATATATTAAATTTTCTCATCACATTTTGGAAAGAAGTTTGATAAAGAAGATTTGAAAATTTAGATATTGAAGTCTCTTGATCGAACTTGACAAGGTGATAGCAATTGTTTTAAACAAGAGTATTAACGATCTCAAACTTAAAACATCCAGTTGAGTTCGGTTAAACTTCGAGATGATCACTTAATCGTACCCTTGTAAATTTCATGGGCTTCAAGGAAATGAAGGGGCTCCACTTGCAGAAGATACTCTGACGCTCAAGTTAGTAAGAGCATAAAATATAATGAGTATAGTGTAAAATATGAGTTGAAAGTACTTCTTGTTGTGTGTTATGTGAGTTGTTTTCTTTCCCTTATATATGGTAGTGTTCTCCCCTTTCTCCTTCTATCTGGTCTTATTATTGGATTAATTCAATAATAAATGTTGTCTCCTCCTATTTAAGGTTGACTATCCAGGATCCCTTGATTTGCACTGATACAACATTAATGTCTTTAAATATGAATATCGGTACACGACCTATTTATATGCAATATCGGGTTTGGCCCATGACGCTACAACAACCTTCAAGTTTAAAGATCTTATCTTAATTAATATGATAATTGTATTGTCCAGGCCGAAAGGTGAGCCAAAAGGTTTGATCAAAAGGTTGAGTGAAAGTTAAAAATAAATAAATAATAGTAAATTAGTTACTTTAGCAAAGAGTCCATAAAATAGACCCAAATGTGTAGGTGTGTGTTTAATAAATATTAGGTACAAAAAGGAAAAACCCAAACAGGTTTTGAGCCCAATAAGAGAACATTATAAATAGATGAACAACTCAAGAGGTAAGGAGAGTGAATTTATCTGATAATTAACTAAGACCAATTCAGACTTTAGCATCAGAGCACCTTGCAGATACACACACCCACCCGTGAGAGGAGACCGAGACCGAGAACCGTGAGATCCGTTGACATAGCCCAGAAGAAGCGAGAGTCCTGAAGTCATATCCAAGCCCAAGTCCAAAATAGAAGAGTATCAAACCTAAAGTCAAAAGCCCATATCGAGAGTTCACGCCGAGAAGGAAGACCGATAAGTCAATGAATCAAGGAATAAGAAGTTTGCTTCTAGGCCCTTACAAGAACAATAACATTTTTTGTTTTAATTTGAGGAGATGTAAGTTTGAATTTGGAAAAATGAAAGATAAAGAGGATGAAGATACTCTAAAGAGGGAAAAGAGTATAAAAGTTAAAGTTGTAACATTAAGAACAAAATTTATAGATGAAGAAGAAAAATAAACCATTCCAATAATGGAACCTTATTCTAAAGAATTTTCAAGATTTCTAAGAAACAAAAATAAGAACTCTTTTCTAATAATACATGTATTTCAAATATGGTAAATTTTGTCGTATAAAACTTGATTGTCCTTTTTCTTAACTTGAAACAACTTGAAACAACATGTTGAAGAAAAGAAGTACAAGGAACTGTTGAAGAAGAAAACAAATACTATGTTCCTAGGAAAATAATACAAGAAGCACAACAATAAGCACTAATGAAAGTGATGAAAATGTCAATTTGTGCTTATTAGCTGATGTAGAACCATATATCAATGCAAATATTTATGATTTTGAAGGTGAGTCTAACTATGAGTAGTTATTGGATGCTTTCAATGATGAAGCTAGAAAGTTATCTTTCTCAAATAATAAAAAGGGAGAAAACATAGATTTGAGAATAGGTTGAAATAACTACAAAAGAAAAATGAAAAACTAAAAACTAATATGAACGATTTAGAAATGATACACTATAATTTCTCTTGTAATTGTGCATTAACCTCTCAAGTTAAAGCTTCACACTGAGAAGGTTACAAGACTCATGAAAGCAAAATTGAGTATCTTTTTGAAAATGCTTGCAAAGTTTATAATGGAAAGTTCAAGTATAGATCCTCTTCGATTCAAAAAAAATGTGTAATGGATAGGGTTGGAATTAAATATATATATCAAAAGAAACAAAAGATTAACAAAATCTTTTTAAATTTCAAAATACTATCCAATTGTTTCTATTGTATGAAAAAGTAACATACATCTAACACGTGTAAATGGGAAATTTATCTAGATTTTCAAGGAAAATCACATAAGTACTTGTACAAAAGGACCCAAAAAGTACCAAAAATCATTGGTTAACTTGTTTTGGAAGTTTTCTAGAAGTTAAGAAATCCTTGCCTTACTCTTTTCTGGTTGTAAAAGACATCTATGTTCAAGAGTTTTTTTAAGGTTTGTTGAATCTCTTTCCTATCTTTTAGCCTACAACACCATCATTGTTGCTTATCTCTAAAAAGTTAAGTTTTGTTTGTCTCTTTTGCCTTCTTTCTCGCATCCTATATGATAAACATGGTCTTTTATTCTCAACCAAAGAGAATAAAATGTACTACTATAAAGAACAATGGCAAGGCATTAGCATAATCTCGACCAACTACATTGGAAAGGTGGATTTCTAACCTTGATGTAAGAGTTTTATTTAAAAAATAAAGAAAGGATCGATGTTTGATTACTCACAAGTATATTAACATAAATTGGTCTAGGGGAAATGACTTCACTTTTTAGGAATTACTAGAAAATCAAAGGCTACATAAGTTTGTTGAGATGGATGGATATTATTATCCAGATTTAGTAAAGACCTTTTATCCTAACATAAAGCTGAAGAAAGGAGTTATTCACTCCAAGATCAATCGAGTGAAAATTGTTATTGATGGAACCATTTGGAAGGATTTTTTTTTTTTGTTCAGAATTGATGGAATAAAGATCACAAGAGGTGATAAAAAAAATTGATAAACTAGGTGTCTACAAGGGATTTAAGGATCCTAAAATTACAAATTTTACAATGTTCAATACTAGTGGAACGAAAAATGATGAACGCCTTAATTGCTAAAACACTATATTCATGAGACCCTAAGAAGTAGGCATTTAAAGGGCCAAAGGGTATCACCACGTACCCGTAATGCCCTCCATGAATTTCGAATGTTGTCCTACACACTTGTAAGATCCATCATCACCTGATTGTACCTAGTCCTTAAATCAATCTTCAAGAATATTGTAGATCATTTCATCTTATCTAACATGTCATCTACCATAGGGATTGAAATCTTGTTCTTCACAATATCCTTGTTCAAATCTCTATAGTTCACACACATTCTCCAATATTCATCTTTCTTTCCCACTAATACCATTGTGCTTGCATATGGATTGTTGCTATCTTGAATAACTCCATATTTCAAATATTCTTGGACAAACTTGTATACCTTAATGGTTCTTAGCATAGTAGTAAGGCCTTTTATTCAGTGGATTTGGTCCTTGAATCAAAGGAATCTTGTGATCATGCCTAATATTATGGTAATTAAGATTATTCTTGAAACACATCATCAAATTCATGCAATAATTATTCCATTTCTACTGGAAAGGTGGGTTATTCCATCTGAGTAGTCAAAGAGTGCAATATATTATCCTCACCAATGCAAATTTGCATTGTGGATCGATGAACTCCCTTCGTTAAAGCCTTATGCAATTGTTGTTGTTGTTTTTTTTTTTAACATTAGTTGATGTTGCTCCCCTCAACACATGCCTTTTTCCATGATTCTTAAAGTCCATAATTAGCTTATCAAATTCCAAGTGATGTCTCTTAATACGACCAACCACTCAATTTCCAACACCAAATTACAATAACCTAAAGGAAGCCACAAGATGTCTGTGAATTATAGTTGGTTGAAACATACAAACCATCATTTGCACTGAGACCTCGAAAAAAGCTACTCAAAATATACTTTTCAAACATATTCAATATGATGATAATTGAATTAAATTTCTCATAATAGTCCCTTACATAATATTTTTGTCTTAACCTCATCAATTATGCTACGAGATCATTACATACGTCACCAAACACATTCAATCAACTGCTTAATGTAATCACCCTACGATAACAAAGACGAAACAGAAAAAGATTTTAAAGAGTTGTGTACCATTGTAAAATTCGACCCTCCAAATGAATAATGATAAGTTTCACCTTGAATTCTTAATGTTTATTATCAATTTAGAAATAATTATCACATTAATAAATTCATTGATTAACATTTTGCTATTATAATGAGAAAAATCAATCCTAACTAAAATTTCTTCCACAAACATAAGGAAAAAAAATTATGATGCTCACCATATAAGGCAGAATCTACATTTGAACTGTGAGTTATTCAATAATTTATTGTTTTAACAATTTTTGCATTGTTTCTTTTAAAGAAATTGTTAATGTATTTTTGACTATTAGCTCCATGAATCAAGAATTCATGCACACCGATTAACATTCTTCAATATTCTTCATCGCTTGAATATTTGCATCTGCTGTAAACGATTGTTCAAGCGGATATCAATTGTTAAGAAATTTCTAATTCTAAAAATTAAGCATGAAACTAAAGAACATGATAAAATGAAATCTTATGAAAGAAAAGTGAAAAAAAAAAAATCCAACAATTATTTTGAAATTTCTCATAAATTTTTTAATTACAAAGTTTTATATAGCCCATTAATCTAACTGCAGTGACTCTTTTCTAAAAATCTTAGTGAATGACATAAATCCGTCATTATACATAGTTTTTATTCCATATCTTATCCAAAGATGTTTGAATGGACTACTTTATCCTAATATATGTAAAGTAACTAAATATTAAGTAAAGGGTAAACATATAAATGACAAAAAAAAAATTAATATTATCTTCAAATTTAAAAATAAAAATAAAATAAATAAATTAAATCTCTTTAAAATATTATACTTGAAGAAGTAATATATTATATACCCTAAAATACCAAAAGTCAAAACTGACAATAATTTGTTGCCAATTGAACCTATTAATGGAATTAGACGCCCACGTTGAAGTTATAATTAAGGGAAAACTTATATATAAAAAAACATGTACGGATTGAAGAAGTAAGCAAATCCAATGTATGATTTAATGATTTAATTAAGCATTCACACACAATTATATTGTCACACTAGAAAGTGTTGGTAGTATCTTTCTCTACTTTAATTTAAAAATAAAAAATTACTCTTTCTGATTATTGTTAGACACACTTAAAAAATTATTTATTAAATATGATTTTTTTTTGTTTTATATTAACAAGAAGTAATAAAAAATTAAAAGTGATTAATAATAAAGATTAATTTATCTATTAATATTTTTTTTTAAAAGTTAACTGAATTGTTCTTGTAATCTTATTAAAAAATGTTCTATGTTAAAGATAAGACAATATTTTTTATCATATATTCTGCTTTGATCATACTATTAATTAATATAAATCTTTAATAATTTATAATAAAAAATTATATGACTTCTGTTGTGTAAACGTGAGACTTAAATGAGTTTGTTTGGTTAAAAAAAATTAAGTGTGAGCAACTTTTTCACTTTGGTTGAAGGGAGAAAGAAAAAAAAAGTTTATAAAGAACATGGATGAAGCATCTCATGCCAAAGAATGAATTCTTTTCCTAAAAAATATTTGTTTGTTTATAAATGAAATTAAGAGGAATAAAATATGAATAATAAAAATACAAGAAAAATATAATGAAAAATAATATATGCTGTTTGGATGAATAAAAATAAGGGAAAAAGTTGAGAATTATCTTCCTATTTAATTGGAAAAAAATTATGCTGTAAAAAATTATTAAATTTTTAAGAAATGAAAAAAACATGGATAGATGTAAACATATTATTTATTTATTTAAACCACAAATTTTTTTCCAATATATATAGGTATATATGATCTTTGCACAAGACCCTCCAATATAAAACCCTAAAAACATAATTTGGGAACCTTTGAGGATCACTAAGGGAGGTCAACGTCATAAAGTTTATCAATATTCTTAAAAGTATACAATTTTGATAAATCTGTGTGTCTTTTGGAACCACCAACTAAATGTAGCCATGTTTTGATTTAAAAAGAGGATAACAAACTTACTAAAACCATCAAATTATTGTTAGTGTCATTTAGTCATATAATCAAACACCTTTGCGGCATGGGGCGTGGATTATTATTATGATGATTATTATAGTGGAATTAGTGTGATTGGTCCAACCAATGATGTAGATATCACTGGGTTGCATTATTATTATAAAATGGCTTTATTAGGGCAAACTAGAGATGGCCTCCTTTCCAACCTATTTGCTGGAAATGCAAGGAACAAAGGGAAAGAAAGGCAAAAGTAGATTCCCACTGCACATGTTATGTACTAGACAATGTTTAATTTGTCTTGGCCTGTGTAGGGACCAAACCATTTTTTATATCTCATTTTTTTCATAGCCATTAGCATGCATATCCCTTTTTGGCACACTTCCCAAAACCTCTCCCAACCATTTAGTTTTTAATCTCCTCTGTTTAGGTTAATCATTAACACATCTACATAGAGTTATGCCACCCAAGATGTGTCTGTTTGTTACTGATATAATCATTCTCCCTCCTTTGTTCAAGAAACTAGTGAGTTTTTTAGTACAATAATCAATAAGATAAGCAGGAAAATTTTGATTTCATCTCATAATATGAGAAAACTAGTCAAACAAAGGACATTTCTGATATAACAAATCTAGAAGAATGTGTAACAGGAAAAGGAAAATTTCACATGTGAGCTTTGAAAGAGAGTGAAGTGATGATAAAAAAGTATTGCATATGAGAGGCTTATGATTATGATAAGTTAACATTGGATTTGTTGAGTGTAAGGCCAAGAAATGGTGTGAGGGTATGGTCACAGAGATGATGGTGGAAGAATTGTGAGTATAGGGTACGGACAGAGGGATCAATTTTGTAGATAAGGAAAAGGTACTATTTTTCAATGAGCAAAATCTAAACCAGAAACAGGCCATTTTCAGCAATCACTCATGTGGGCCACTGTACTGTGATCAGGAAATTAGGCTGCCACTCACAGGGTCCTTCAACAAAGACATCTGCTCAATCAGGGAGAGAGAGAAATCCAAGCCAGATAATTATCAACTATGAGGTTTCTCCTTCAGTACACATTTATTGCATCAGTGGAATGAAAAGAGAAATACTAACAAAATTTGGTACAGTAGGTAAATGTTATGCTCATAAGTTTCAATTTCAGATAGAGTAAGAATTTTGTTAATGAAAATGATGAGTTTTTATTGTAAATCCTAAACCTTAAATTCTAAAAATGTTACTTTCACAAACTAAAATACATCCTTAGCATACTACAATATATCAGTGAAAATTGCTTTATTTATAATTAGAATTCACATTTGAGCAAAAGGTTATTTTTGTTTCTAATTATAATTTGATGCAGATTGTCATCAAATCAGCTACCTAGAAAAAGTATATTCACACCTTTTAAATCACAACAACCTTCCATTTAACTTTCACTAAAAAAGATTTTTCTTTGCTCAGTTTTTACTATGTAATAAAATAATGTATCATGAATCACATCATTAAGAATGTTTAGATGTTTTTTGTTTATTGGGTGTTTGTATAGCAGTATTTATTTCTGAAATGTAACTCAACTAAACTTTTTACATAGAAAATGAAAACAGAAATTGCACTGTTTTAATGATTATTTATATTCACTTTTCTTTTTCTTTCTTCTATCATGCATCTTATCAGTTATCATGCATATGCATTGTATTAAAACAATTGCAGAATAGAAAGCATGGAGAAGGGAAATAATTGAACAGTAAAAGAGTAAGAACCTCGGAAGGAAGGGATAAGCATGGAGAAGTTCAGTTTCATCCCAAAAGAGAGAACCTTTGGGTCCCTTGTCTTGTTGCTGGGGCCATTATTTGTATTTTGGTATCAACTCTGGCTTTTTTACATTCCATTTTTAACTTTCATTATTCACCCTTTTATTTTTCATTTTTCTTTCATATCATATCATATTTTCTCTGTCACCACTTGGGGATATCCAAGGGTTGTGATCATTATTCTTTGTATATATCTGATTCCAGACACTGTAGATGTTAGTTTGAATAATAATTTTCAGATAATTCAACAGTAGACACCTTGATTTATATTTTTTTATCATATCATGTAGATACTTATTTTTCCTACTTCTTTGTGTCTTTGAGTATTTATTAACAAATAGGTGTTGATACATCATTGTCCATATATAATACTTTAAGTTCCCAGCCAATACCATTGATTTGGTATAAAGATTAAAAATTGATGTCAAAAGCACATCGTTTCTTATCTGAGATTCTGTTCCTGTGGTGGTGTGTGATTGGGAACCAAAAAGATAGACTAAAGCTGCTTTTTCACACTGTTTCAGGGCATCTTCACGCACATGTATTAGTGTATGTGTGTACTCTTCCCAGTCTTACACTCGCAAGGACACAAAGGAATATTAAAATCAGGAACAGTATTTTTCAGTAAAGAAGCTCTGGTTACATGGGAATGAACCTAAAACAGTATCTACCACCCCTTCTCAATTTCAGCTATTAGCTAAAGTGAGAACTAGAACAACATTTTGGGTTGAACTTGCAAAGGGAATAAAGGTATGATGACAGGTTCCCATCAAAAGGAATGATGAACAAAGATTTAAGAAGACCCTCTTGCTCCATTTGACAAAGAGAAAAAGTTAACGAAAGCTGAAAGATATACCTCAGTCTCAAACAATCTAGCTCATCACTAAATTACATTTCCATGACAGGATCAAAGAAAAAAAATAGTTAAAAAATGAAAAACTTTCTTATTTGCACTTTGAACAACAGCAGCATGATTGAATTAGTTGCACAACACAACCATGCTAGATTTCTATTAGATCCCAAATTACATGGTTACAAATAACAATTGAGAGAATTGTAGATAAAAATCAATATATCATTTTTTTTTATTTGGAATATAAGGAACAAGTGATGTGCTAGAGAAAGTCCTGTAATACAATAGAGCTTCTTCAGCTACAGAATCTTCTAATCTTGTGTTCTACCCTTCAACACTTCTTGTACTTCTCCACCAAGCAAAAGAATCACAGGGAAACAAACTCTCTACACAGGTCTGTGTCTCTTGTGGCCTGCCTTCCCATCTGATTTCACACCACCACTCGAATCCCCCTCTGAAGTAACTTCCATGGATTTGGTAAAGGAACTTGAAAGATCAGCATACAAGTCATACACTCTTCTGATATTATTGTTGAGCTCCCTGATGAGACCTACATTCCTGGTGAGGTTATCAGGGACCTTAGACTCATGGTTCTGGTTTATCTCATTGATGAGTAGCCTGTTCTGGTCAAAAATGGTCTGGACTTGAACAAAGCTCTTGTGAAATGTCTGCATGATCTTGGCATCAATCTGAGAACCATCGCCAAGGCCAGAGAATGTGTCACCCTCCATTCCTCTCTTTGAATCTCAAGAAGCCAATTCAAGTCAGAACCAGGCCTGCAGCATGTGAAAACTGAGATGAGAAGATATAACAAAGGGTGAGAAAGTCCTATTAGTATACATAAAAATAATACAAAAATAGTCATTTTTTAATAAATTTATCCATACTAATAATCATATCCCCTATCTGCAATGGCCTGCACTAACCACAACAGAGAGACAAAACATGACCAATTTTGGAATAGTTTATGGCATTTGCTCAGATGAGACAACAAACAGTGTAGGAGAAATCATGACCTCCATGAGTTCCTTTTCCAGAGGAATCAGACTATTAGCATATTGCTACTATTATTATAGGTTCTAATAATCAGTTTTATTCTTTTCTTTTTTTGAGTTGGGAAAAAGCAGATCCCATTTCCGTAAAAGGGAACTTTTTTATATTGTACTCAGAAACAGCAACCCAAAGCTCAAAGACCCAAAAACAAAAACTAAAAAAAAATCAGTCAATGATGCATTGTAGATGATAATATGAGGCTATGAAGGTACTGCTTACACAGACAACATCATTAACCTTTTCTAAACAAAATTACGAAAAACAAAAACAAAAGAAGCAACCGTCCAAGATGCCAAAGATAATTGACCAAATTCGACCAACTCGCATATTCATTGAATAAAACCAAACCAAACCAAACCAAAACCCCATTTAACAATCTCCAATTGACAACAAAATTTAACCTGCAGCAGCACAATATCTAGTAACAGAAATCGAAGGACAACAAATAAAAAAAAAAACAAAAACCGAGTTTAATGATTCCATGTTCTAACGCATCTCCAACCTTGGACCAGGTGGAAGAAAAACAACAGCGAAACATGAAAAAAAAAAAAAATGAAGCTGAAAATCAATGCGCGACCCAAAAGCGAGCAGAGAGCAAAATTCACCCTTTTTCTTGCAATATATTAAAACTTCTTCCAGTCAAAATATGGCGTAGTTCATTAAGAGTAATGCTGATTACAGCATTATCATTCTAAAATCTTACCTTGGTAAACCGAAACATTTTATTTTCCTTTTGGGTGAGAATGAAAGAAGAAAAGAAGGTAGACCCAGAGAGAGAGAGTGATAAAGATGGAAGCTTGAATGGAATCTCTGGAGTGAAGGCTGTCGTATGAATTCTTCTCTCCGAGAAATGAAGAGAGAGAGAGAGAACGTAAGATTTGACAGTGACGCTCACGCTTGGACCCTGCTGTGTCTTAACATTTAGCAGTATTCTGTACAATCTATAATATTGATCATGATATGATGCATATTCAATATTCAATATCCACATGTTATTCTCTTTTTATTTATTCTTTTTTATTTGGACACACTTACGTCATCTAGATCATTATTTTTCCTTTCTGAATTCCAAAATTACTCATATAAATATATCTTAATCCAAAGTAAATATAACACAATCATTATATCTTAATCCAAAGTAAATATAACACATGATTGTGTAGTTACTAATTTAGATTAAATATAGAATATAAAATGATATGCAATTTAAGGGTGTAATTGAGTTGGTTAAAATTTTCTTTTATAAACTTCTTAGGTTAGACATTATTATGAATGTATGTGATCTTAAATTTATTAAGTTTAAATTTATTTATAAAGTGTTACAATATTTAATTTTCTATTGTAAATTATTGGGTTTTGTTTCTTTGGTCCAACTTTCCTTTTCTATTTTAGTTAGGTCTTAATCTTTCTCTTATATATACACCATGTATTTTACTCTTTAATATACAAGTGAATAAAAGTAGTTTATTTTATATTTAGTTTTATTACGTACGCTACATTAAAACATCACATCAGGCAAGGAATATTCATCATCTTCATTTACTGTAATATGGTATCAGAGCCATTTTCGAACCTATCCTAGCGAGTGTTTGTGTTGGGCCTATCGTGCCACCCGCTATCGGGCCGCTATCGGACCACCCAAAATATATAGTCACACGCACGAGCTTCTATCTATCAATCTCGGCGTGAGGGGGTGTGTTGGAGATCCCACATCGACTAGAGATTAGAGCCTTTCATTGTATATAAGTGGGTGCAAACCTCACCTTATCGAGCCGGTTTTATGAGGTTGAGTTAGACTTAAAGTCCACTTTCGTAACACTTATAGCATTTTTTTTAAGTAGAAAACACAAATATTATGTGCAATAAAGACTTTTCATGTTTCAACTTAAAATAAAAAATATTTGGGTTACATCTTATTGAATAAATGGATAAGCTTACAAAAAAGTGTTGTTCTTTTAGAAAGCTAACTTTATCTTTTGATTTTTAATTTGATTGAGAAAATATTTGTTGAAGAATTAAATGTATCATAAAATATTAAATGGTTTTCGCCAACTAGTCACTCTAATAAAATACTAATTTCTTACTATTTCTTTTTGTATGAAATTATATGGTAGGAAATATTTTTTTTTCTCAAAAATTGCATTACAATTCTCTATTTGGTTTATAAACATTTCTTTAAGGAATCAATAAGTAGAACTTTGTGTTTACCTTCCTTTAGAGCTATTATGGATAGTCCCAAAAACTTGATACAATGCTAGCTTCAAAAATATCTTTGCATTTAAGATTGACTAGCAAAAAAAAAAAATAAAAATAATATATATATATATATATATATATATATTTTGAACATTTTAAATAACAAATTGTCTTTATAATGATAAAGGAGATTCTATTATAACAATCCACATATCAACATTTAAATAAAGACAGTCTAAAAGTTTTGAATCTGATAATAACAAATAATGTATAATTTTGAGTGAACTAACATTTCTATATTGAGTATGTTTAATATGATAAACTATAAGAACATCTATGTAAGAAATTCATATTTTGTTTGTCTCATACAAGTCATAGGTAACATTCTCCTTAAGTTTATAAACTAGAACATGCAAAAGTTGAAGAAGAAGTTCTATAACAAGACACAAATTTATTTTGAATTATCAAATTGTCTTGTAAAGTCATCAATGTGTTGACTCACAAATTCCTATAAATGCTCTCACATAACATACTAACTATATGTTATTGTGTACAAAGAAGTCTTCGAGGATGTTAACCTTGTTAGAGAGGAGTTACAAAAGAGGATTAACGAGTTAGACGTACGGGATGATGATAGAGGTTTAGAAGAGTTAGAAAGGGAGGAAAGAAGGTCGCTCCTTGCTGAACTTAATAAAGTTTTGTTTAAGCAAGAGACAGTCATTTTTCAAAAAGCAAGACAGAAGTGGTTGAAACAGGATGATCTTAATACAAAGTTTTTTCACTCGTCAGTAAAGTGGAGAAGGGCGAGGAACGAATTACATGGGTTGCTTGTTGATGGAAGGTGGAGCGAGGATAAGGTTGTGATCAAGGACAAGGTTAGGAATTACTTTGAAGATAGGTTTGCCAGGAATGAAGCTTGTACGATTAGATTGGACAATGTAAGGTTTAATTCTATCTCACAAGCGGATAACGAGCTATTGGTCGGTGACTTCTCTGAAGAAGACATAAGGGTTGCGATTTGGAATTGTGAAAGTTCAAAGAGTCCAGGTCCTGACGGATTTAACTTTGGTTTCTTAAAGTTCTGCTGGGATATTGTAAAGTTGGATGTGGTGTCAGCAAAGAAGGATTTCGCATCTAAAATTCATTGGCCTAGAGGTTCAAATGCTTCATTCCTCTGTCTTGTCCCGAAAGTAGAAAACCCCCAGCAACTCGACGAGTTCAGACCTATTCGTTAGTTGGATGTTTGTATAAAATTATCTCAAAAGTGTTGTCTCTACGCTTGAAAAAGGTAATTAGTAAAGTTATTGATTTGAGACAGTCAGCTTTTCTTGAAGGTAGGGGTTTGTTGGACAGTGTGTTAGTAGCT
>Ga0123342_1002118_pt1 | contig 33270 bp, 13 predicted proteins | sample Turbeawhitnodule_FD_89960 | JGI IMG/M metagenome (GOLD analysis project Ga0123342, IMG submission 89960) | Root nodule microbial communities of legume samples collected from Mexico - Turtle bean Mexico white nodule | ecosystem: Host-associated > Plants > Roots > Nodule | place: Mexico: Nepantla... | reverse complement strand
TTTTCTAACATAACATCTGTAATTAAGACTAATTATAGACCCATTAATAGTGATTATATTCCTATAATTAAGTCTAATTATAGACTCATTAATAGTGATTATATTCTTGTAATTAAGTCTAATAATGATTTTGTCCGGTAATAATAATCAAAGTTTTACTCTCCTACTTGTAAAAAATTCAAAGATATTATTATAAATAAATATTATTAACAAAATATGTATATATTAATTGAATAACTCACATATATCTAATAAACAAGATATAATTTAAAAAAAATAATACTTATCTAATATCTGAATATATATAAATAAAATATAAAAAATAATATATATAATTTTTATCAATAATAAATAAATTATAATAGCGAAAACTGTGTCATAAGATATTTAACAACAAATCATAAACAAGAGACCAGCCTCCAAAAACAAAATAAAGACAAACGCGTAAAAAAAACAACCAAAAAAAACTACCATCTTATCTTAAGCATGATTTACACCAAAAAAACAATAAAAAGATAAAGACAAAAGCGTAAAAAAAAAAACAAAAAAAAAACTACCATCTTATTTTAAGCATGAGTTACACCGAAAAAAAAACTATATACATTATATATAGTTACAACTAAATATCTTTTGCTTATCTTAATTTTTATCTCTTGAGTTCAAAAGTTTATAAATATACATTAATCTCTCATCTAAGCATTCATTCAATTTTCTCATTTCATATTGATACACATTCAAGAATTCTAAAAGGTAGATCTTTCATCATCAATCTCGGTCAACGGGCTTGGTGTGTACAACATGAAGATGGCACGTGGAGGGTTTATTCTCTTGATGTTCTTGGCTCTAATCACCACTTTCCCATCGATTAGTGTTGCACAACAACAGTCATTTGTTGTCGAAGTTCTTTCTCTCAATCGAAGCAGTTTTCCAAAAGGCTTCATTTTGGAACTGCATCCGCGGCTTACCAGGTAAATCCTTTTCTTATTCTCATTGCAAAACCCTTCACGTTTCACCATTTTCTTATGTTTCTCATCACTTGCATGAATAGTACGAAGGTGCAGCAAATGAAGGTGGAAGAAAACCAAGTATATGGGATGCATACACCCACAAATATCCAGGTTTTGTTTTCTGTGTTTCAATCTCTAATAATATCATATAAATTGTGTTATACTTTCTAAACTTAAAAATAGTTCACAATAGTCTGATTTGAATGTGTAATAACTTGCAGATAGGATAAACAATGGAAGTAATGGAGATGTAGCAGTTGACCAATATCATCGCTACAAGGTAAAGTCCAAATTTCTAGTGATGATCAATGAAGAAACAAACTATTTCTCTCCTTCAATGTAATTAATTATTTTTTGGATGTTGTTTTCAATTTACATAACAGGAAGATATTCAGATAATGAAAAATATGAATTTGGATGCATATAGATTCTCCATCTCTTGGTCAAGAGTCCTACCAAGTGAGATTTTTTTTGTAATAATTGTAATTGGATCTTTCACGTTACCTATTTCAATATTTTTTTTAATAAAAAAAACTTGTTCATATATAGATGGAAAGCTTAGTGGAGGCATAAACCCAGAAGGAATCAGATATTACAACAACCTCATCGATAATTTGCTAGCAAACGGTTAACATTCATTCTTTACTCTCTTGTATTTTTCTTAATTAAATTTACATTTTATAGTAATTGACAATAACAATAGTTTTGTGTGAAATATTAATGTTGCAGGTCTAATACCATATGTCACACTTTCTCACTGGGATCTTCCTCAAGCATTGGAAGATGAATACGGAGGCTTCTTAAGTCGTCGCATTGTGTAAGTTATATAAGATGTATACACTTCAATAGTTGCATTAAGGGACATAATTATTTTTAATATAATAAATTTTGTACTAATTATCAATTTAAAATTATGATTTTTGTTGCTTCTTGATTTTCAGAGGTGACTTTCGAGACTACGCAGAAGTTTGTTTCAAATACTTTGGAGACAGAGTGAAACATTGGATTACTCTAAATGAGCCATTGACCTACAGTAGTACTGGTTATGCAGTTGGGAGTTTTGCACCAGGTCGATGCTCTAAATGGCTAGATTCAACTTGTCTTGGTGGTGACTCAGGAACAGAACCTTATATAGTTTCACATTACCAATTACTTGCTCATGCAGCTGCGGTAGATGTCTACAAGAAAAAGTTTAAGGTTTTTTTGGCCTTCATGAGAACTTTTAAATCTTCATGTTTTATTGGATTTCCACATTGTTGTGAGGATTCAAGTACTCTATTATAACTCGTTTGCTTATTTAACATTTTATGCAGAATACTCAAAAAGGAATAATTGGCATAACACTTAATTCTAATTGGTTCGAACCATATTCAAATAGCCAAGAGGATAAAGAAGCTTCTGAACGATCACTTGACTTCGCATTTGGATGGTATGTACTTAAATCTACATGAGAATATTATCATGAGAACACTCATTATTGGAGAGAATATATGCAATTGTTTTTATATCTTTTATTTTCAACTGTTTTGAAATTTGATATTTTCATATGTAACAATAATTATAGGTACATGGAACCATTGACATCAGGAAAGTATCCAAAGAGCATGCGTACACTAGTTGGTAAACGATTGCCAAAGTTCTCTAATAAAGAAGCAAAACTTCTTGCTGGTTCTATGGATTTTCTTGGACTAAACTATTACACCACTAACTATGCTACCAATGCATCCAAATCCAACAAACCAAGTTATACTACAGATTCTAATGTCCATGCATTAAGTGAGGAAACCTTTTAACTATCAATTATTTTATTATTTAAGTTATAAATGTTGAATTTTTGAATATCACATTTTTCTTTTGTTTCCATTGGCCAGCTCTTCGCAACGGGATTCCTATTGGTCCACAGGTATATATTTTTGGTCATGTCAAATTTTAAATACATGTTTTTATCTCATTTATTTGTTTTTTCTATAATTCTATTTGTAATTTTACTTGCAGTTCGGTCCAAGTTGGTTATTTATCTACCCCAAAGGATTAAGAAAATTATTGCTTTATACCAATACAAAGTACAACAATCCTTTGATCTACATAACAGAAAATGGTAATTATTCCAAGTTTTTTTTTTATTATCTTCAAAATACATTTTAAAGTTGGATATTTAAACAAAATTATTCAAAATATAGAATTTTAATATAAAGTTTGTACCTTTATTTGGATTTTTTCTTCTAACATATTAATATATTACTTTTTATTTATAGGCATGGGTGATATTAGTACCGATCCAACATTATCCGTAGAAGAAATGCTTCAAGATACTTATAGAATTGACTATTATTATCGTCAGCTTTATTATCTACTCTCAGCAATCAGGTAATGCATTATTTTTCACATATTAATATTTATTTTCTTTTTAAATCTAATATAAATTTGCTTTGCTGACTTTATAAGGGATGGCGTCCGAGTAAAGGGATATTTTGCATGGTCATTGTTGGACAATTTTGAATGGAAAGATGGTTATAATGTGCGATTTGGACTAAATTTTGTTGATTATAAAAATGGTTTGAAGCGACATGCCAAACAATCTGCAAAATGGTTGAAAGCTTTTCTTCAGAAAAATTAGACTTGAAGGATTCTAGCATCATATTCCCTATGACACACTATTATTAGACTTTATAAAGTCTCTTTTATGTAATGTAACCTATTTATAATTTTCAATAAAGTTTATGTTTGTTATTTTTTTCTTTAATTTATGAATCTTATTTAATATTTCCTCTTTCCATATTTTAACTGTGGTAAAACAATATTAGTTACTATTTTATTATTTATACTTTTATTTTTCACCTAATTTTTAATTAGATTAAATACATGCATTTACTTTAATATACAAATAAAAAAAGGTAAAGATAAAACCGCATTAATATTTTATTAAAGTTTTTTATTGCATGATTTTTCTAAATGAAACTCAAGCAGGTTTTTGGTATATTATTATCTTATTCTCAATAATTAAGCATTAATAATTTTAACTTTTCATACTTTATCTTGGTGCACCATTCACATACGAACTTTTTTTATCAGCAATTTATGTAACACCCAAAAAAAACACATAACTATTATAATACAAGTTCTACATATTTCTATACAAGCTTAGAGTTTTTCAAAACATTCCTAATACATTATTAGACCTTATAAAAATACAAATATTTACAATATAAGTTTCAAATCAACACTCTAAATTTCTCTGGACCCTCCGACACCTGTATGATGATCTGTTCGTGTACGTAGTACAATCATCACAGTTCAAACACAAAAAGAAAAGCAAGGGTAAGCTAGTAAAATAAAATTTTATAATATACACAATTAAATCAAAGGAGAAAACCAAATTGCATGATCAATTTCTCAGTTATTCAATCTTCTTCAAATTCCAACATAAAACAATTACATAGATCTTACACATCTAGAATATTAAATTAACGTCTTTCGTAAGACCTGTATTAAGTAAGTCCTACCGGAGACTAACACCTTATCCAAAGATTACCAGCGAATCCAAAAGAAATGATCAAGGTAAGTTCAATACAACTGCAATCGTGCATCTCATGTCACGGTGTGCATGAACTTCCCCTCAGCTTTTCACCACCTCATACTTAGTCTATGTGACTTTGATAATCAGTGAAACTAGGAGATCTCTGTTACACAGACATCAATACTTAATACACAACAAACATCAATTCATACATTATCCCAAAGGTATGAATTCAATTTCATATCATTTTCATCATTCAAAATGTGATCCACAACATTCAAAAGTCTATTTGACATAAAAAAAATAACACTTAAATACTAAATCATCAAAATCTAATATTTCTACAAATTTAAATAATATATAACAACACAATATATAAGCACACAACTTCCCTGCAAGAGATATTGAATATTTGGACAACGTCCCCTTCACATGCAGATCTTCTAGCTTAGAGTGTTATTAAAAATTAAATTTAGCTTCTCTTACCTTAATTGCTTGCTTTCTATGCAACTTCTAGAATTTTATTCTCTCAGTTTGGATAAACTTTAAGATTTAAGGGTCTAATGTAAGCTATCCAAACAGAATAGAAATTCAGTATATAATAGAATAAGTTGAGAGGAACACTTTTCTTAATTGGTCTCACTAAGATTGATGACTAAAACATTGTGAAAAATAAAGAATAACAAATCTTTAGAGTAAAAATGAATTTATTCCGTTTGAAATTCTGATCGGGTAGAAATGTTCATTAACTTCTCAACTACAACATGGTTCTATCAGAATCTAAAATAGATGAAAATTGGAACAGAAAATTAAAAATTAAAAGAGAAAAAAAAGTTGGAAAGATGAAGAGAGAAAAAAAGATGACACCGTGGGGGACGTTTATTTTTTCAACGCTGTTACAATTTAGGAACATATTTTGAATGTGTGCAGTTTACATTGCTTTTGATATTTGTTTTTAACTAGGAGAATGTTTCAACAAACTTTTTCATAAAATACTCTTTAAGAGAAAAATAAGCAATTTTTTATTAATTAAAATTAGTCTATTACTAAATTAATTCTTAAAACTTCCCTCATCTAGTTTCTAATTAACTTGTGTAAAATAATTGTAGTTTATAACTGCATTTAATTTTTTCTCAATAGAACTTATAATTGTTTTCAAAAAAGTATATAATATTTAAAAAAAAAATATAATAGGTGATGATATACTAATCTCGTAAAGGATCCTTTCCGATAATTTTCACCTAAGGATAAAAAAAGTACATAAGGGATTAGAGATAAATAAAATTTATCTTAGTTGACGTCACAATTAAAAGAATATATATGAGTTGAAGAAGATTCATTATTTAAATTAGAAATTTAAATATAAGAATAAAAATTAATAAAGAACTTAAAAAATTCTCACAAAATTATTTAAATTAAAAAATTAGGTTATTCACGGATTAAAATTTTAAAATCTTCTTTTGTTGAAATTTATCTTATTTATAAATATTTTTTAATAAATTACTGAACCAAATTCTATTTTAAATTTGTCCACGTAGACCTTGAAAATTCAAAATAAACATTTAAATAAAAAATTATATCTTTTCAAAGTTTTTTAATTGTATGTATTAATTTTTTTACAACAATAACAAATATATTAAAAAGAAATAATTGGGTTGTCCCAACTTTTATATAATACAAAATAAACATAACTACCAACTCTTAGTCCTTTTCCTTTTTCTTTATGAGGAAAATAAATTTCTATATATACCAAACCTTTATAATAAATATACAAAAAGCTGAGTATATCATATTTTAGTCACTTTTTCCTTCTTATAAAAAATCAACCAACTCTGATCATTTTTCCATTTTTAAATAAAAGCCACATTCATTACAAGTTTAAGAAATCATTAATCTATTTATGACACTAACAGTGACATCGAAACAGAATCCGAAGATGTAATTTCATCTACTCCAAAACAATTCAAATAATTGTAAGAGATATTGTTTGATTTATTCTAAAATATCTATTTGGAGAAGTAAAATGAATAATAAATAAAATAAATTCATTTATTGGTAAGTATTATTTAATGCCGAATGAATGACTAAATTTTTCTTATAGTTTTCTGAAAATTGATATTAATATTAAAATATTTAAAATTGAATTGTGTTTTAAAATATTTTATATTTAAAAAATCTTCTTTGAAAAAAAAACATTTTTCCTCAACAGAGTAAAACATAGAAATATAAAAAGAAAATTTGAGTTGATTCGTCAAGTTTTATACATTCGTAACAAATAGTAAACACGTATTACAATCCAAAGCCTCTAAGATATACTAATGAATTGGTATAAACTCAAGTTTAACTAAAATACTAAAAAAAGAAGATTGTAAAAAGTTTGAAACACCTAAGTTTTATGGGGAGATTCACATGTATAGTTCGTTTAAATTAAATTACCACATTTAACTCTTTTGTTGGGACGAGGAAATGAAAAGTGAGGATCTAAAAAAAAGGAGAAGAATGAATGTTTTTAACATTTAATAAAAGATAGTGAAAATATATTAAAAATAACAAAAATTTATAAGTTATTACGATATTTAAATAGAAAGAAATAAGTTGAAAGTTGATTTGTTTATTTATACTTATAACTGATGTACACAGTTTTTTTTTCAATTCTACCCTTATTTAATATATCTCATTTTATTAATACAATAAAGTATTTTATCATTTTATATGAATTACTTAAAAAATAAAATTATTTTTTAATTTTTAAATTAAATTAATGTACAATTTTTATATGACTTCTCAACTCTTCCTTTCCTTCCTTATTTTAAGACAACAAAGAAAACATATTCTTACACATTTTCGTATCAAATCTCACATAAAAAATAAAATAACCTTCACTTTTAATTCCCTTCTACACTCCATTTTGTACTTTTCAATTTTGATTAATCCAAAATTATTTATGTATGTTACATTTCTATCATAGTAAAAATTAAGTAAAAGAGGAAAATATGGATACACCCGAAGATTAAATGTTAGTTAAATACATTTATTTATTTCTTTAAAGTAGTAGTTAAGAGAAAAACTATTTTTTCAACTTTATGGAAATATATAATATTAAAAAAAGGGATAATTTATTTTAATTTAAAAAAAATCATAACTTGAATACACTTTTTCCTTTGAGAGGCCAATTTTAATTTTAGACCGTTAGTTTCATTTGATGAACGGGCTTATAAAAAAGACGTTGAAAAGGGGCACAGAGAAAGGTGGTAAGAGAGGATCCGTTCCCTATAAATATAAGGGTAGAATGGAGTGGAGTAATGGGAATAGCATAACAGAAAAGAAGGAGAAAAAGAGAGAGAAATGGTAGGAGGCGAATGCTATTCAAACGCTCCTTATCCTCAATTTTTTCAAGCGAGGTTGGGCATGTTATGAACATCGGTGGTGTTAACTCCTACGTCACTGGTTCTCCTCTCGCCATCTTCGCCATTCTTCTTGTTTCTGATGTTTATGGTATTCAACTAACTCTTTCTCTTCGATTCATTCCACTCTTTCTGTGTCTGAATGATTCAGTTCCATCTGCATCTGCTTTCTTTCTTTCTGGTTTTGCTGTCACGAAAAATCTCTATGGTATGCTAAATTTACTGTTTACGAAGAAGCATTTCACTGTATTTGTGAGGATTTAGGGTTTTTCCGAATAGGTGATTTCAGTAGATTACTGGAATTGAGAGAAGTTATGAATAGGACGGAGAGAAAGTAAAGGATCTGTGGATATCTTGCGTAAATGACCATTTTGTCCCCTTTTTTATTTGAGGGTTTTTATATTCTTTTAAATTATTATTGTCGATTAATAAATAATATTTTTGTACTAATAATTATTTTTAAGAAATAATTTATTTTCGTTTTCTTAATTATTATTTTTTTAAAATATTTATGTTTTCCAGAACAATTTTGACTTTACATAAAAAAAGATTAACTCACAGAAACTTTCTTTAATTTAATCAAATTAGTCATCTCCATCAATAAATTTTCTACTCAATTTTAGTCTTTTTCCATTAAATTAAATTACCTTACTTTTTTCAAACCACTTTTATATAAAGATGGAGAAAGTATGAAAAAACAAGTATGGATGAAAACTTAAGAAAAAAAAAAAAAAAGAAAATAAGGTTACTTAGACGAACAAAGAATGAATGATGAATATTTAATTGCTTTAATAGAATAATTTAATTGTATATTAATAGATTTAAAAAATATTTTATAAAATACATTTTAAAATAATTTATATAAAAGTTAATTTTTTAAAGTTAATTAAAATTAAAAATAAATTTTAAATAAAACATATTATAATATTTAACATATAAAAAGGGATATTTTAAAATAATAATATATTAAAAATAAACTAGTTTACTTGATATTAAAATTGAAATTAATTAATTTTTATTTATTTATTATTTATTTATAAATATAATTATTAATCAAACCTGTATAACTGTATATTTATGTAAATATAATATTTATAATATATTATAATTGATTATATTATAGATATTATATATAAGTGATTACTTTACTATTTGTAATTAATTATATACAAATTTTCGTTGTATTTATTTGTATTTTCAAATAGAAATTGATATTATTTTTTTATTTTAATATTTATGTTTATTCTTTTGTTTGTTAGGTTTCCTTCTCTTTTTTTGCGTCTTTCCATCTCTTGAAACAACATTTGACACACTCAATTTATTTTGCAGGATTTAAAACAGCACTTTTAAAGGTATGATTTACTTTGTATGTCTAATTTACTAAATTTTGTATGATTTACTTTGTATGTCTAATTTACTAAATTTTGTTCAATCTGTTTATTCTTTCTCCCTCTGTACTAAGTACATCTATAATTTGAGATCGCGACAAGTTAAAGTGAGCTATAACGCATTCTATATTTAATTTTTCTTTTTCACATCCAAATGACGAATCAGACAAGCTTTTAATTTTAATAATTTTGTTAGGTAAAGGGTCTCTTGCATGTGTAGTTTGTACGTCTACATGCTTTTATATATACCTTGTGTGTGTTAGACGGTGTGGGGCTATACTGGACGATGATAACTTCCTTAGCAACAAGTCATTGCTACGGTTCATGGCTTGAATCTTTCATAGTTCTTGAAAGATTCTTCACAACAACATCTTATAAATGTTGAATAGATTCTTCATGCTTTTCACAAAGCGTACACATAGAACATGTATGCAAACCTTTATTCTGAATATGTTGATCGGTAGGAAGCCGCCTACGAAAAACTTTCCAAAGTACTAGAGTTTTGGAAAGCAAAATAGATGAAGACCAAATGAATTTACCCCAACCACAGGAAACTCTTGGTTCCAAGAAAAAAGTTATAGCCGATTTAAGAGTGAAACAACCAGACTCCTCTAAAATCCAATTAGGAATATCATGTTCCTCCCTAACCATGATATGATTAAAAAAATGAGGCATATATGCCTTAAAGATAAGGGAATATTCCAATCACAACTTGTCAAAAACTGAGAGACTGTATCCGAAATGCTAACTCCATCAGATAACCCTACAATATTTGCTAAAAAAGTAGTATAACACAATTTATCATTCTAGAAATTAATAAAAGAACATGTACCAATAGTCCAAGAAGTATAATCAAATATAGTAGAATAAAACTGCTTAATTTCAGGCCAAAGAGATGAGGATCTATAAACCATTCTAAACTCGTATTTTGATTTAAGAACCCTGACTTCCAATTGTTGTATATGTTTCTCCAATATTTTTTCTTTAGATTCTTTTATATGCACACTCAACATATATTTAACTATCCTATTTTGCATTTACCACCTCTACAATAACCGATGATGCCTCTAACATAGTAAACTTTGAATTTGTTTAGTGAATGAAGTTTTTCTCAATCAAAGAAAACTCATAAGTTCCCTTACACTTCTTTTTTAAGAAACTTGCAGATAGACTTCATATCATCACGAATAAGTGTAAAAGGAGAGACATTTGTTGGAGATCCCACATCGACTAGAGATTAGAGTCTTTCATTGTATATAAGTGGGTGCAAACCTCAACCCTGTGAGCCGGTTTTATGGGGTTGGGTTAGGCTTAAAGTTCACTTCGTAATAACATTTGTGTCTTTTTATGTCGTTTGCTACCTCACCTTATTTAACACTCATTATATTTTAGTTGTGATAAGCAACATTTTTTTTTTAATCAGAAAGAAAGAATAAATAAATATGAATCACTTTAGGGGTGGTCAAACCCTATTACAAATAAACCAAAAACAACCATCTACTTCACTCAACCAAACTTAAACTACTAAACAAAGAAACATAATAACACCACACAAGCATCTTACTCAAACTAAAAGCATGTAAAGTCAAGAGCTTTTAATTATAAACAAACACATCAATGAGTCTAGACATCAATCCGACTAGGAAAAACGAGCGTGTGCAACTTTAGATGTAATCAAAGACTAGACCTTTAGTTGGATTAAAGAAAAAAAATTCAAAATTATCTATCACTTCACCTTTAAAGATGAATTTATTATTATGCTTCCATATCTCACCAATAAATACAATCCAGACACTTCCCCAAAAGACATTAATATAGGTTGGAATATTACACAACTTAAAATGCAGAAAATGTGAAACAAGATCGATATGGTCTACTGAGGCCACCCCAAGTCAAGCATAACACTGGTTTCAAACTAACCAAACAATTCTAAATTCGAAAAAAAAAATGTCATGTGGTCTCCTATGGTTCCCCAGACAAACAACATGACATACAATCAACCACAACCCCTCTTCTTAACAAATTGGCTTTAGAAGCAATTATGTTACTCAACACTCTCCAAGCAGTAAAATGAGCTCAGGGTATATCTAATTAAGATCTTCCAAAAAGATTCAAACATAGACGAACAACCCTTCCAGAAGAACCTTAATACACTGCCATAGGCAACCTTAATTAAGGGTGAGATTTGTGTTTGCATGAAAGGGGAACATGGAAAGTTGAGGAGATGGTTGCTTTTTGTGTTACGGAGAAAGGGAAGAATAATGTAGTATGTGTGTAGGAAAAAAAGAGTTTTGTCAACAAATGAAGCCTAAGATTCATCAAAAAACAAATATGACAAAAACATAAACTCTATCACTAAAACAATTAAAAATAGAGGAAGAAAAATTATCCAACCAAATTTTCATGATGTTAATTCCAATTTCATTAGTTAATTTATTCATAATTCTAAATAAACGAACATAGTGAACATATAATAGAAAATTTCACTCAAATTTCAACCTTGAACCTAATAAAGATATTTCTCTTCAACTGAAAAAATAATAAGGGAATTGAGAAATTGGATAAGAATAATAAAGCAAAATCTTGTTGGCATAGGCATCCAAATAAAAAATCTTAGTATGCAAGAGGAAGGAGGGTGAGAGTTGTGCTTGCACATAAGAGAAATGAAGTGGGAGAGATGGTTGTGTTGCACCTTGTGAGGAAAGGAAAAGAGTTATGCGATGTGTGTGCAAGGGAAAAAGGGAAAAGGGTTTGTGCCAACAAATAAAATCCTATATTCATCCACAAAACAAAAATGTAAAACAAAAATCTAGGTATAATTAAAGAAAGATTATCCAACCAAATTGCCATGATTGTAGGTATAATTTCAATCGTTGAAATCTCAACAAAACAAATGGAGGTATGAGAGGTATAGACAATTTATGAAACAGAAAAAAAAAAAACAAAATTATTTATGCTCCATGTTTACTACAAACATGGTTCTAAAAATGAGTTCTAAATATGCTCATAAGTCCAACTACAAAAGTCTAGAAGGAAATTATTTAAAAATAAAAAGTAAAGCATATTAAAAGTGTTTTCAATATATAACATATGTGTCATCAAATACACATATAAATGTGAGAGAATTAATTTGGTCACTTCATTTCTTGAGCTAGTAGGAGTACAACACTTGAATGCCAACCCACATTGATTAAGTTACTAGACTAATGATTGAATCATATGATTTTAATGGAGAAAATCAACATCGACCTTATCACTCAAATGTCAAATTAACATTTGAATGATAAGACTTCTTGCTTTCCACAAACTTTCATAGCCTATTCAACCACCTAGCTGACATTACTAGAGTGACCTATACTTCAGCAAACTAATGTTGGTCAAATGATGAGAGTTTTAAACTTTCTTTAAAATATGCTCTTTGGCATGATATTGCTTAATTAGTAGTAAACCGCTCAAACAACACCCAAGTAATAAGTCATGATTACATACATTGTTTATTATTGTTCAATCAGATAACATAAACATTCAAGCAATAGGGTGTATAACACAAGTAATGACTTATAGTATGAGTGAGAAAATTTGAGAAAACACTCGACTAGTATAATAATGACAATAATAATAATAATAATATCCACAATATTAATAATAATATTAACATTAATTAATAATATTAACAATAATTAATAATATTGTTAACAATATTGATCATAATATTAATATTATTATGGTGTAATAATAATAATAATAATAATAACATTAATAATAATGAAAATATTAAAAATAATAAAAATATTAATAATAATGACAATATTAATAATAATAAAAATATTAATAATATTAATAACAATATTAATGATAATAATATAATTATTAATATTATAATAATGATAATAGTGATATTAGTAATATTAATAATATTATTATTGTTAATAGTAATCAATAACAATATTAGTCAAATTAATAATATTAATATTAGTAGTAATTATAATAATGATAATATGAAATATTAATATTATTAATAAAATTATCAATATTATTATTAATAGTATTAATTATTAATATTAAGTATAATTAATATTATTCATATTATTATTAATATTACTTTTAATATTATTGATAGTACTTATTTTTATTAATATTAATATTACTATAATGTATATGTAAGATCAATAACTAACACATAACTTTATTTACCTACTTATCCAATTATCATTGTCTACTAATAACATCCTTTAAAAATTATGTCGTCTCAAATTATCAAGTTTACCTAAAAATTATTGTTGTCACACTACTTCATCGTTACACACGAAAATATCCATAGGTAAATCGATTTTACCTACAAATAATAATTCATATGTAAAATTTGTATGTAAGTCTTAATTTATTTACAAATTCAAAACAGTTGGTAATAACAAATTTTCTTGTAGTATTATAAAATGCTTAATACAAGTCTTTTAAAATGTATTAAGTGTGGTAAATTAGATAGTTTCACTTATGATTGAAGATTCTTATATCTTTGTTAAAAATAATTCAATTACAATTTGTTCTATGTGTGCTATGATGACAATATGATGTGATTGATACAGGTATAAAAAAAAACTAATTTAGATATCAATAATCTTTTTAGTTTCTGCCATAATATCTAATTTATGGTCAATATAACTAACTATTTTGTCTCTAAAATTAGTTTTTATTTAATGATTTTATTGTAGTTTTACAATATTTAAATTCCAACATCTTTTATATTTTGCATAATAATTTATTTAATTTGAATAAAATAAATGAAGGATTTTTTGGAGTTTTTTTATTTTTAAAGTTAGTTAAAAGAACTTCAAACAAAATTATGTTACTATTTTATTTTGACTTAGGAAGGCTTAAGTTTGATAGTAAATTCATATATATATATATATATATATATATATATATATAGTTAGTTAGTTAGGTATTATTCTTTGTATTTGTAAGTAATTTAGGAGTTCTAAAATAATTAGTATTGGAGAAAAAAAATTAGTGGTAGCTTGATGATAAAATAAAATATTGTCATCATTTATTAAATGTTATTTAATTTATTATAAAATTTGTTTTATTTGATAAGATAACAACTTCTGATGATATTTTTAGTTAGTAGATTATATTAACATATGTAAGAAGAAATATTTTTTTTATCTTTAAGTACACATTTTATATAGTTCATAATTCAAAATAATATCTATTCATCTGTATATATCAACATTTGCCAACATCGGCCCTAAATTTTATTATATTTTTATTGGTTATTACAATATTGCTTATACAATAATTAAAACATTATACATCTGAAATTATTGTAAAATAACAATTACACGTGATAAGTCGATTTCTATTATAATAGAAATTTCTATTATATAACTTCTTATTATAAACCAATTTAGTAGTTGATCTTAAATTTTGATAATATAGACATTTTTTTTAAAGATTCTTTAATCTCCTTATATAGAAAGATATTTAACAACAAATGATAAAAAAAAAAAAAAACCACTAAAAACTACCATCTTTTCTTAAGCAAGAATTACAACTAAAAAAACAATGAAATACCAAAAAAACAATATATATAGTTACAACTAAATATCTTTTGCTTATCTCAATCTTTATCTTAAGACTTAAAAAGTTTATATAAACACATTAATCTCTCATCTAAACATTCATTAATTTTCTCATTATTACTGATCTACATTCAAGAATTATAAAGGGTGGACCTTTCATCATTAATCTCTCTCAACGGGCTTGGTGTGTGCATCATGAAGATGACACGTGATGGATTTATTCTCTTGGTGTTCTTCACTCTCATTACCACATTTTCATCCATTAGTGTTGCACAACAACAGTCATCTGTTGTCGAAGTTCTTTCTCTCAATCGAAACAGTTTTCCCAAAGACTTCGTTTTCGGTACTGCATCTGCTGCATACCAGGTAAATGCTTTTTTTATTCTCATCGCAAAATCCTTCACATTTTACCATTTTCTTATGTTTCTTCATCACATGTACGAATAGTACGAAGGTGCGGCAAACGAAGGTGGAAGAAGACCAAGTATATGGGATGCATACACCCACAAATATCCAGGTTTTGTTTTCTGTGTTTCAATCTCTCATGATATCATATAAATTATCTTAGACTTTCTAAACTTAAAAATAGTTCACAATAGTATGATTATAAATGTGTAATAACTTGCAGAGAGGATAAACAATGGAAGTAATGGAGATGTAGCAGTGGACCAATATCATCGCTACAAGGTAAAGTCCAAATTCTTAGTGATGATCAATGAAGAAACCAATTACCTCTCTCCCTCAATGTAATTAATTATTTTTTGGATGTTGTTTTCAATTTACATAACAGGAAGATATTCAGATAATGAAGAATATGAATCTCGATGCATACAGATTCTCCATCTCTTGGTCTAGAGTCCTACCAAGTGAGATAAAAGTTTATGAAAAATTATTGGTTTTGTAATAATTCTAGTTGGATCTTTCACTATATATAACTATTTGAATCTTTTTTAAAAAACACTTGTTCATATATAGATGGAAAGCGTAGTGGAGGCATAAATCCAGAAGGAATCAGATATTACAACAACCTCATTAATAATTTGCTAGCCAACGGTCAATATTCTCTTGTTTTCTTTTTTAATTAAAATTTACATCTTAAAATAGAGTAAGTGACAATAACAATAGTTATGTGTGAAATATTAATATTGTAGGTCTAACACCATATGTCACACTTTTTCACTGGGATCTTCCCCAAGCATTGGAAGAAGAATATGGAGGTTTCTTAAGTCGTCAAGTTGTGTAAGTTATACAAAATTTATTTTCTATCCAAAATCAGTAGTAATATAATTACAAATATATGTTATACATAATTCTTATCTTTTTAAAATAGCATGAGATGCCCAATTAAATTAGATCAACACATGACAACACCCAACTAATAATTTGTTGATTCTTGATTTTTAGAGGTGATTTTCGAAACTACGCAGAAGTTTGTTTCAAATACTTTGGAGACAGAGTGAAACATTGGATTACTCTAAATGAGCCATTGACCTATAGTAGTACTGGTTATGCAAGTGGGAGTTTTGCACCAGGTCGATGCTCTAAATGGCTAGATTCAACTTGTCTTGGTGGTGACTCGGGAACAGAACCTTATATAGTTTCACATTATCAACTACTTGCTCATGCAGCTGCAGTAGATGTGTACAAGAAAAAGTTTAAGGTTTTTTATCATACATGAGAACTTTTAAGTCTTCACATTTTATTAGATTTCCACATTGTTGTGAAAGTTCAAGTACTATAGTATAACTCTTATATTTATTTAACATTCAAAACACTTTATGCAGAATACTCAGAAAGGAATAATTGGCATAACACTTAATTCTAATTGGGTTGAACCATATTCAAATAGTCAAATAGATAAAGAAGCTTCCGAACGTGCACTTGACTTCTCGCTTGGATGGTAAGTACTTAAATTTATATGAGAATATTGTCATGACAACACGCATTATTGAAGAGAATATATGCAGTTGTTTTTATGTCTTTTGTATGCAATTGTTCTCAATTTTGATATTTTTATATGTAAAATAATTATAGGTACATGGAACCATTGACATCAGGAAAATATCCAGATAGCATGCGCTCCCTAGTTGGTAAACGATTGCCAAAGTTCTCTAAAAAAGAAGCAAAACTTCTTGTTGGTTCAATGGATTTTCTTGGACTAAACTATTACACCACTAACTATGCTACCAATGCATCCAAATCCAACAAACCAAGTTATACTACAGATTCTAATGTCCATGCATTAAGTGAGGAAACCTTTTATCTATAAATTATTTAATTATTTAACTTATAAATGTTGAATTTGTGGAACTCACATTTTTCTTCTGTTTCCATTGGCCAGCTGTTCGCAACGGGATTCCTATTGGTCCACAGGTATCTATTTGGTCATGTCAAACTATAGATACATGTCATTATTAGTTATTGGTTTTTCTATAACTAACTTGTAATTACACTTACAGTTTGGTCCAAGTTGGTTATTTGTCTATCCCAAAGGAATTAGAAAATTATTGCTTTATACCAGTACAAAGTACAACAATCCTTTGATCTACATAACAGAAAATGGTAATTACACCAAGTTTCATTTTTATTATCTTCAAAATATAGAATTTTAATGTCAAGTTTGTACCTTTATTTGTAATTTGTGTTCTAACATATTAATGTATATTACTTTTTATTTATAGGCATGGGTGATATTAACGTTGATCCAACATTATCCGTAAAAGAAATGCTTCAAGATACTTATAGAATTGACTATCATTATCGTCATCTTTATTATCTACTCTCAGCAATAAGGTAATGCAGTATTTTTTAACATATTAATATTTATTTACTTTTTAAATCTAATACAAATTTATTTTGTTGACTTTATAAGGGATGGCGTACGAGTAAAGGGATATTTTGCATGGTCATTGTTGGACAATTTTGAATGGAAAGATGGTTATAATGTACGGTTTGGACTAAACTTTGTGGACTACAAAAATGGTTTGAAACGACATGCCAAACAATCTGCAAAATGGTTCAAAGCTTTTCTTCAAAAGAATTAGAGTTAGACTTATGGGAGTCTAGCATATTTTCCCTGTAACACATCATGATTATTATTAGATGTTAGAAAGTCTCTTTAAATGTAATGGAACTTATTTAATGATCTTTAATAAAGTATGTGTTTTTTTTTTTTATCAATTTAATGCTTATTTAATATTTCCTCTTTCTCGTTTAAGTGTGGTAAAATAATATTAGTTTCATTTAATTATTTATACTCTTAATTTTCACCTAATTTTTAATTGGATTAAATACATTCATTTACTTTAATATACAAATAAAAAAATTAAATATAAAACCACACAAATTTTTTATTAAAGTCAAGAAATTATAAGTATATAGTTTTTGGTATATTATAACACACAAACTACATATTATTATCTTAGTCTCATATTTAATATATTTATACTAGATAACCAACTATATACATAACAAACAAAACTAAAAAAATAAAAAATGACACTAATGTTAACTCTAATAGCCTTTTTAAAATCATATGTTCCAAAATATGTTCAAATAACCGTTACCGTTATCGTATTTAGAAATAATTAGTTGCGAGTAATCTTCAATTAATGTCTTCTACTTGCTCTGTATATTAATATATTTAAAAAATAATTTATAAAATATTTTTTTAAAATAATTTAATTAAAAAGAAAAAAATTTGAAAATTAATTTTAAATAAAAATTTATTATAATATTTAATATATAAAAAGGTGATATTTTAAAATAATAAGATATTAAAATAAATTAGTTTACTTGATATTACAACTTAAATTAGTTAATTTTATATATAAATATAATTATTCATCAAAACTGTAAACTATATATAAATATAGTATAATATTTATATATTTGATTATTAATTTGATATGTGTAATTGATTATATAAAAAAAATCGTTGTATTTCTTTGCATTTTCAAATAAAAATAATATTATTTTTTTATTTTTAATATTTATGTTTATTCTTTTGTTTTTGCTTTTTTAAAACTAAGTGGACCCAGATTTTCATTATCAAAGGAAACGTTGGAACAAGGTTAATCCTTGACCCAAATAAAAAACTTTCAATTTTTTTCTTCATATATTTATATTTATTTGTTTTTTTCTGTAATTTTCCATAATAAATTATGATGACGATATTTTTCTAAAAAAATAAAATAAAATTTAAGTTGATTCACCTTGATCATAAAAATTATGTCCAATTTTAGAAAATTCCAAGTTTTGTAACAACAGTTTTACAATAATTATTATTTAAAGTTAATTACTTCTCACTAACAGCTCAACTACTAGTTTTATCAACTTAAATATTAACTCAGTAGTTTCTTCAAGTTTTGTACATTCGTAACAAATAATAAAAACGTATTACAATCCAAAGCATCTAAGATATACTAATGAATTGGTATAAACTTAAGTATAACTAATAATTTACTATTTATTATAAATAAAAAAGGAAACATAGCATGACAAAATATATTAAAAAAAATAGACCGTAAATAAAATCTAAATTTATAATTGTAAATATATGAATTTGATAAAATAATAAATAAAAATATTTAATTATATTTAGTTTACAAACAATTTTACATAATAATCAAATATTAAACAGAATATAATAATAATAATAATAATAATAATAAAAGTTACATGATGGGACATAGAGATGTTTCATCTCTGGTAAGATTCTGGATATTGGTTTGAAACTTATTTATATATTTTTATTAAAATAAAATTCTTAATAAATTTTTAATATAATAGTTAAGACAATGATTTAATGGCCAGATTGTAAATCATTGATTGAGTCTATCTACCATTAAAAAAAATAATTAGAATACATGTTTAATATAATTTGATAACATTTAAACTTATTTTTTTCTTATAATGAGATATTAATATACAAACTAAGAAATAGAGTTTAAATTTCTAAATGTGAGAGTGAGAAATGTTTTATTTTAAGATAGGATAAAGATTTATAATAATGGTCAAATTAAAATATTTATTTTACAATGTATTATTTAAAAAAAAACTTTAAATATTCACACACACAAAAAACAAAAATCTCTTAAGAATTTCAATTATTTTATTTTAAAATATCTTAATATTTATTTAAAACATGTTAAATTTATTTAAAACTTATTTATTTTAATTTACAATTTACAAAATAAATATGATTCATGCGTGGTTTTTTAGAAGAATCATTAGTTTGTGATTTAATTTCTAAAATAGTAATAAATAAATTATAAAATATTAATTTGTGTGGAAAAATTGAATTACATATTTTGAGTTAATCAATAAGAGAAAGATTATTTCAAGATTTTGTATTAATTAGTTAAAAAAATTAAAAATGAATAATAGTTAGACTTATATACAAGTTTGCACACATGATACAAAAATCGTCAATTTAAAAAAAGATCATTAAAATTATCGAATCTCTAAATATCTTTCTTCTTAAAAGAACATTAAATATTTACAACACAAAAAGTAAAATCTCAAAAGATGTCAACTATTTCATTCTAAATTTGTTAATTATTATATATTTTTTTCGAAATTATGATTAATTTATCATCATTGTTAATATGATATTTGGGGCTAATTCCATTCAATCGAAAAACTTGAACACACAGTATAGATATTTTTCAATATAATTCATTTCATATTTAAAATAATATTGTCTGAAAAATAATAAATTATTTAGTTAAAAAACACAAACCACTATTATTTGTGTTTTTTTATCGTAAAAGAATAATAATTCAATTAAAAGCTTCAAACCCGTATAAAAAAAATTAGACTAAAAGCCTCCAAATAAAACCGAAAAAAAACACAGACACGAAAAACCACATTAATTCCATCAATATATATCATATATAAAAATACTGGCAATTTCTTTGTATTTTACATACATTATCCTTGAATTGTTTTATTTAAAATTAAGAAGATTTATAATAGTTGCTTACTACAAAATTTAATGTTTTCGAGATATGATTATAATTCAATATAGTTAATAATAAAATGATACTTATCTAATATCTGAATATATAAAAATAAAATATGAGAAACAATATTCAGTTACAACTAAATATCTTTTTTTATTTCGGGACTTAAAAAGTTTATAAATACACATTAAATTCTTATTTTTTTTATTTTTTTTTTCTTTCCCCCCCTCCACATTAAATTCTTATTTAAGTATTCATTCAATGTTAAAAAAACTTCCAAAATACCAACTTCCAAAGATAAGATTATAATTGTTAACAAAATTATACTTATCTAATATCTGAATATATATAAATAAAATATCAAAAATAATATATATAGTTACAACTAAATATCTTTTTTTATCTAAATCTTTATATCATGACTTACAAAGGTTATAAATACACATTAATCTCTTATCTAAGCACTCATTCAATTTTTTCATCTAATATTGATCTACATTCAAGAATTCTTAAAGGTGGATCTTTCATCATCAATCTCTCTCAACGGGCTTGGTGTGTACATCATCAAGATGACACATGATGGATTTATTCTCTTGGTGTTCTTCACTCTCATTACCACATTTTCATCCATTAGTGTTGCACAACAGCAGTCATCTGTTGTCGAAGTTCTTTCTCTCAATCGAAACAGTTTTCCCAAAGACTTCGTTTTCGGTACTGCATCTGCTGCTTACCAGGTAAATGCTTTTCTTATTCTCATCGCAAAACCCTTCACATTTCACCATTTTCATATGTTTCTTCATCACTTGTACGAATAGTACGAAGGTGCAGCAAACGAAGGTGGAAGAAAACCAAGTATATGGGATGCATACACCCACAAATATCCAGGTTTTGTTTTCTGTGTTTCAGTCTCTCGTAATATCATATAAATTATCTTATACTTTCCAAACTTATAAATAGTTCACAATATATGATTATAAATGTGTAATAACTTGTAGATAGGATAAATAATGGAAGTAATGGAGATGTAGCAGTTGACCAATATCATCGCTACAAGGTAAAGTCCAAATTCCTAGTGATGATCAATGAAGAAACAAATTATTTCTCTCCTTCAATGTAATTAATTATTTTTTGGATGTTGTTTTCAATTTACATTACAGGAAGATATTCAGATAATGAAGAATATGAATCTGGATGCATACAGATTCTCCATCTCTTGGTCAAGAGTCCTACCAAGTGAGATTTTTTTTTTAATAATTGTAATTGGATATTTCACTTTACCTATTTCAATCTTCTTTTTTTTATAAAAAAAAACTTGTTCATATATAGATGGAAAGCTTAGTGGAGGCATAAACCCAGAAGGAATCAGATATTACAACAACCTCATCAATAATTTGCTAGCTAACGGTCAACATTCATGCTTTACTCTCTTGTTTTTTCTTAATTAAAGTTTATATTTTATAGGAAGTGACAATAACAATAGTTATGTGTGAAATATTAATATTGCAGGTCTAACACCATATGTCACACTTTTTCATTGGGATCTTCCCCAAGCTCTGGAAGATGAATACGGAGGTTTTTTAAGTCGTCGCGTTGTGTAAGTTATATAAAATTTATTTTCTATTCAAAATATGCTAAAGGAAGATTTGTTATTGTGCTACAAAACGATTTTTTAAATAGTTTGTTCAATTTTCTATGGATAAAGACTCTTGAAAGATATATAAGATTATACACTTCAATAGATGCATTAAGGGATATAATTATTTTTAATATACTAAATTTTTTACTAATTATCAATTTAAATTTATGATTTTTGTTGCTTATTGATTTTCAGAGGTGACTTTCGAAACTACGCAGAAGTTTGTTTCAAATACTTTGGAGACCGAGTAAAACATTGGATTACTCTAAACGAGCCATTGACCTACAGTAGTACTGGTTATGCAGTTGGGAGTTTTGCACCAGGTCGATGCTCTAAATGGCTAGATTCTACTTGTCTTGGTGGTGACTCAGGAACAGAACCTTATATAGTGTCACATTATCAACTACTTGCTCATGCAGCTGCTGTAAATGTGTACAAGAAAAAGTTTAAGGTTTTTTAGCCTTCATGAGAGACTTTTAAATCTTCACATTTTATTAGATTTCCACATTGTTGTGAAAGTTCAAGTACTATAGTATAACTCTTTTGCTTATTTAACATTCAAAAACACTTTATGCAGAATACTCAGAAAGGAATAATTGGCATAACACTTAATTCTAATTGGGTTGAACCATATTCAAATAGCCAAGCAGATAAAGAAGCTTCTGAACGATCACTTGACTTCTCATTTGGATGGTAAGTAATTAAATTTATATGAGAATATCGTCATGACAACACGCATTATTGAAGAGAATATATGCAGTTGTTTTATGTCTTTTGTATGCAATTGTTCTCAAATTTGATATTTTTATATGTAAAATAATTATAGGTACATGGAACCATTGACATCAGGAAAGTATCCAAAGAGCATGCGTTCCCTAGTTGGTAAACGATTGCCAAAGTTCTCTAAAAAAGAAGCAAAACTTCTTGCTGGTTCAATGGATTTTCTTGGACTAAACTATTACACCACTAACTATGCTACCAATACATCCAAATCCAACAAACCAAGTTATACTACAGATTCTAATGTCCATGCATTAAGTAAGGAAACCTTTTATTTATCAATTATTTAAGTTATAAATGTTGAATTTGTGAAAATCACATTTTGCTTGTTTCCATTGGCCAGCTGTTCGTGATGGGATTCCTATTGGTCCACAGGTACATATGTGGTCATGTCAAACTATATATACATGTCGTTATTAGTTATTTGTTTTTCTATAACTAACTTGTGATTACACTTGCAGTTTGGTCCAAGTTGGTTATTTATCTACCCCAAAGGAATTAGAAAATTATTGCTTTATACAAGTACAAAGTACAACAATCCTTTGATCTACATAACAGAAAATGGTAATTATACCAAGTTTCATTTTTATTGTCTTCAAAATATAGAATTGTAATGTCAAGTTTGTACCTTTATTTGTAATTTGTCTTCTAACATATTAATGTATATTACTTTTTATTTATAGGCATGGGTGATATTAGCGTTGATCCAACATTATCTGTAAAAGAAATGCTTCAAGATACTTATAGAATTGACTATCATTATCGTCATCTTTATTATCTACTCTCAGCAATCAGGTAATGCATTATTTTTCACATATTAATATTTATTTGCTTTTTAAATCTAATATAAATTTATTTTGTTGACTTTATAAGGGATGGTGTACGAGTAAAGGGATATTTTGCATGGTCGTTGTTGGACAATTTTGAATGGAAAGATGGTTATAATGTACGGTTTGGACTAAACTTTGTGGATTACAAAAATGGTTTGAAGCGACATGCCAAACAATCTGCAAAATGGTTCAAAGCTTTTCTTCAAAAGAATTAGACTTATGGAAGTCTAGCATCATTTTCCCTATAACACATTATGATTATTATTAGATGTTAGAAAGTATCTTTGATGTAATGGAACTTATTTAATAATCTTCAATATGTGTTTATTATTTTTTTATTGATTTAATGCTTATTTAATATTTCCTATTTCCTGTGGTAAAATAGCATTGGTTACATTTTAATTTTTTATACTCTTATTTTTCACCTAATTTTTAATTAGATTAAATACATGCATTTACTTTAATATACAAATAAAAAAGGTAAAATAGAAAACCGCATAATTTTTTTATTAAAGTCAAGAAATTATATTGCATGATTTTTCTCAAACTATATAGTCTTTTTTTTTTATATTATAACACGCAAACTACATATTATTATCTTAGTCTCATATTTAATATATACTTATACGACATAAACAACTAATGTGTTTTGTTACTTATTACATTTTATTATTTGTTTTTAGCAAATTCTTCCTCTATATCTTCATGTAACTTTATATCTTTTTTCTAACAATGTTCTTATGATTATGGTAGAGAGTGTGATGTCTTCTTTTTCGAGATATTTTCTAATGTTAATAATCTCTTCCGCAATAACTAACATGAATAATGATTGTAATATATATTGAATTTTAACTTTTACTTAATGTAAATTTTCAACTCCCAAATGCACGCTCTCCTTGTTCCCTAGTTTAAATTCATATTAAACAATTCAGAAAAAAAAATCAACAAAGTGCAAAAATAGAGTACAAACCTAAAAAAATAATATTTGCACACATGTTAAGTACAACGAATATTCTCACAACACTCTCATGTTTAAATGATAAAATTGTTCTCTTTCAAACAATAGAAATGCTATCTTAAATGTTGTGGGCAGAGAATAATGAAAATATTACAGTTGTAAGAGAGCTACATGACTAAAAGAGAAGTATGAAAGTGTAAGGGTGCAACTAAAATTATTTTAAAAAATAAGTTTATACTTCATCTAAGATTATTTAAAAATTTTAAAAATGTTAAAATCGACTTTAAAAAATATAAGATAATATTTAAAAAATTAGGAAGATTAAAACCGACTTTATGAGTTATGAGTGCAAGATGAAGGTATGAAGGTGGGAGAATTTGCCTTTTTTTTTAAGTAATATATGCTTAGTATGGGTCGAATTTAATGGTTGGCCCACACAAATTCCACACATAAGTATTAACTTTTCATAAGGGTACATGAGTAATATCGCCCTTGTGATCCTCTCAATAATATACACTACCATATATGGACACAGACAAAAACGTGATTAAGATTAAATATTATTTATTTAAAGTGGTAATAAAGAGAAAAATTATTTTTCAACTTTATGGAAAAATATAATATTAAAAAAGGGATAATTTATTTTAATTTAAAAAAAAGTCATAATTGAATACACTTTTTCCTTTGAGAGGCCAATTTGAATTTTAATTTGATTTGAGGAAGGGCTTATAGAAAACGTGGAGAAGGGCCAAAGAGAAAGGTGGTAACTATAAATATAAGTATTGGGAATAGCATAACAGAAGAGAAGGAGAAAAAGAGAGAGAGAGAAATGGTAGGAGGCGAGTGTTATTCAAACGCTCCTATCCTCAACTCTTCAAGCGGTTTCGGCCATGTTATGAACATCGGTGGTGTTAACTCCTACGTCACTGGTTCTCCTCTCGCCATCTTCGCCATTCTTCTTGTTTCTGATGTTTATGGTATTCAACTAACTTTCTCTCTTCAATTCATTTCACTCTTTCTTTGTCTGAATAATTCAGTTCCATCTATATCTGCTTTCTTTCTTTCTGGTTTTGCCGTCACTAACGATCTCTTTCGTATGCTTAATTTACTGTTTACGAAGAAGCATTTCACTGTGTTTGTGATGATTTTGGATTTTCCGAATAGGTGATTTCAGTAGATTACTGGAATTGAGCGAAGTTATGGATAGGATGGAGAGAAAGTAAAGGATTTTTGGGTATATTGCATAAATGACTATTTTGTCCCCTTTTTTTATTTGAGGTTTTTTATGTTCTTTATAAATTATTATTGTCGATAAATAAATAATATTTTTGTATTAATAATTATTTGTAAGAAACAATTTATTTTTATTTTCTTAATTATTTTTTCGAAAAAAATATTTCCATAACAATTGACTTTACATAAAAAAATAAAAAAAAAAACTCACAAAGACATTCATTAATTCAATCAAATTAATCATTCGTATAAAACAAATTCATTAATTCAGTCAAATTAGTCATTCACATCAATAAATATTCTACTTAAATTCACTATTTTTTTCCATTAAATTAAACTAACTCACTTTATATACATTCATTTTCCTTTTTAAATCACTCTAAATCAATCTTTACATTCATTTTCCTATTAAATCACTCTAAATCAATCTTTGACACTAGAATTAAATAAATTTAGTTGCATATTAATATATTCAAAAATAATTTATAAAATATGTTTTTAAAATAATTTATTTAAAAAGAAAATTTTTTGAAAATTAATTTTAAAATAAAAAATTATTATAACATTTTAATATATAAAAAGGTGATATTTTAAAATAATAAGATATTAAAATAAATTAGCTTACTTGATATTACAATTTAAATTAGTTAATTTTATGTATAAATATAATTATTCATCAAAACTGTAAACTATATATAAATATAATATAATATTTATATATATGATTGATTAATTTGCTATGTGTAATTAATTACATAAAAAAATCGTGTATTTCTTTTCATTTTCAAATAAAAATAATATTATTTTTTATGTTTAATATTTATGTTTATTCTTTTGTTTTTGCTTTAACTTCTCTTTTCTTGCGCCTTTCCCTCTCTTGAAACAAAACTTGACATGCTCAATTTATTATGCAGGATTTAAAGCTCCACTTTTAAGGTATGGTTTACTTTCTACATCTAATTTACTAAATTTTGTTGTATCTGTTTATTCTCTCTCACTCTGTACCCTGTTAAGTACATTTATATTTCGAGTAGTACAGAGTTCAGAGTGATTTCGTAACGCATGCTATATTTCATTTTTCTTTTTCACTTCCAAATGACGAATCATGCAAGCATTTAATGTAATGTGTTCTTTGATGATCAATATTATCTGTTATGTATTGTGAAGGAAAATTGCAGACAAGGTTGCAGCTACTGGGTATTATGTCCTGGTTCCTGACTTCTTGCATGATGACCCTTATGATCCTAAGAATTTGACAAGGCCCACCGCTGTTTGGTTAAAAGATCATGAACCGGTTAATTCTTAATTATACTTGCTTGTTCTGATTTTGACAGAGGATTCACATGTATGCAAATTGTTACTTCATTTTGTGAGATGCTTACATTGCATATTATTATATTTGTAGGGAAAAGATTTTGAAGAAGCAAAACCTATTATTGAAGCCTTAAAAAGAAAAGGTGTTTCTGCTGTTGGAGTTGCTGGTTTTTGTTGGGGCGGTGAGTGACTTTCACTGAATTGGTGTTCTTTATTTCCTCTTCTGTGTGTAATTTTTCAATTTCTGGTCACCTTTGAAATAATTCACAATGTACTGTGTTTTTTTCTCTTGCTCTCAGCTAAGATCGTTACCAACCTTGGAAAAGCTAAACTTGTCCAAGCTTCTGTGCTGTTACATCCATCATATATAACTGTGGATGACATCCGTGGTATGAATTCTCAATATCTTAGATTTTTCTTAATTTGCATAATCTCTGTATACCGTTCCCAACATCAAGTAGTACCTTCTTAAAGAAAAGTTTTACTTCAACTAAACATGTTTTGATGCAAGACCAGGAAACTCCTTCTCCCAACTCTCGCACCCCACTTTGTGAATGATTAAAACGTTAATTCAGAATCATTAATGTTATTTTTATTTGTAAGATGGTAAAAACTTGTAATGTCTGAGATAATGTTTGCATTTTTTTTTTTTTGTGAATCTCCTTTCTTGCTGTTTATATTTTGTAATGGTTGAGTAAAGATACAAATCTTAAAGCAGTGATTGAGATTTTGTATTTTTGAACAATTAATTATTGATCTTTTCAGGTGTTAATGTTCCAATTGCTATTCTTGGAGCTCAGCATGACTCACTCTCTCCTCCAACACTTTTAAAACAATTTAAGCAAGTCCTGAAAGCTAAACCTGAGGTATCATGAATGTTATCTTCTTTTGTTGCAATTCATTGTTGTCTTTTTCTAGTTAGACAAACTTGGCTAGCTTTTACATTGAACAAGTAAAATTTGAGTCAGGCCAAATGAATTTGGCAATTAAGTTAACGATTCTTAGCTTTCCAAAGTATCTTTTTATGGTCATTGACGGGCACATTTTGTCTAATCTCTCGTGTAGTTTATAACTTGTGCACCAACTTTTGTTTTGTGCAGATTGATAGTTATGTAAAAGTATTTCCTAACGTCTCACATGGTTGGGCTTTGAGATACGACCCTAATAATCCAAAAGCTGCAAAGGCTGCAGGGAAGGCTCACAAAATCATGATAAAATGGTTTGATAAACATCTTAAGAAAGTGAAAAATCTTGTTATGTGATTTTTTATTGTATATATATCACTGTATCATGCTTGGAGGATGGACAATGTTACTTATTTCATGTTTGGTGAAAAAAATAATAAATTATCAGAACATATGTTAAGAGTGTGACAGATTATGAACTACCAAAAATTTTCCTTTTTCCACCTAAAATTTGACAAAAACCAATTTACCTACCAAGGTGTATATTTGTTAAACAATAACTAAGTATGTGTTTGCTTTTGAGGGTGATGGAGTTGAGGGTGAAGGTGAATGAGTGTCACCCTTGTTTGTTTCTACGAGTGAGGGAGGTTGAGGGTGGGAGTGAATTGAAAGTTGACGATATTTAGGATCCTCTCATAATTGAAGAGAAAAAAGAATGAAATGAAATGAAAAGACCATGATGCCCTTACAATTTACACTATTCAAAATAATTTAAAATACTCTTACAACCATTACATCACTCATGTATTTCAATAAACTTTCTTCACACATATACTCTAACATATCATAATCCAAACACACTCACTTTTTTTAGACTTTCTTCTCTTACTCTCAATCTCCCATACCCTCAACTTTTCCCTCCCCAGTTCTCAAACTCAATTTTTCTTTATCAGCAAAATCAATTTAGGTTAAAAACGAGCTTATGGAGATCAGATAGAATGCTATCCCATTCAAATGTTAATAACGATTAAACTTTGGCAGTTTTCTTATGCCAGTTTTATTCTTTATGGTTTTTTTTTTTATCATTCTTTTGTTCATTTTGTTACCATTTTTTTTATTATACTCTAGTTACTCCTTGTTAATATGGTCAAAAATTTCATCTTGGGAACATAAAGTTGATTATTTTAGTGGATAAACAAAGGGGTAAAGACATATATGCATACTCATATTCATAATAAGGTGAAAGGACGCAATGGACAATATATTTCAAAATGATAGCATGAGCTCATGAGCCATGGACATTACTCAAAAACAACAATTTCTTAAATGTTGCATTACTAGATAAAACTGAATTTAAGTCCCATAAATAAACATAAAATAATAATAATAATATTATTATTATCACGATTATTATTATTATTATTATTATTATTATTATTATTATTATAATAATAATAATAATAATAAAGCAAAATGTATTCTATATTTAGAATCCAAAAACATATATTTTTTTATTTTATAAATGAATTAATTAAAAGTGATTTAAAATATCCATAATTTAAAAAATGGATTAAAATAACGGTTACATATATTAAATGTAACTAAATATGATTTAAAATACTCATATCATATTTTTATTATTTTAAGTCATAGTTTTTTAAATATAGTTTTTTTTAAAATTATTACTAAAATTATGATTTAAATATTCAGATGTAGCACGTTTTCTCCTATTTTTGTTTGTAATAATAATTCTTTGACATCCACCTTTGTAGTATTAAATTTTTCAACTATTAAATTATGCTACTTTTTATATTATATTTTTTTATTATAAGAAATATTATTAGTTATTATAATATATATAGTATATTCTTTGGTAATTCAAAATTTCATATTATTGTTTATTTAATTTAGTTTAACATTGAATCGTATTGTAATAAGATTGAGCTAATAATGGTTGGACCATGACTAATAAATAGGCAGTTGAGGAGTCCCTATCTATTCTAAAAAAAACTATAAATTTGTCATCCATTAAACAACACGTCTTCTCTAAAAAAATTCATAAAATGTGTGTAGAAAACCGTCATATTATATACATTGTTCATAGATATTAGCCATACATATTAACAATTATTCTAAATCACATTGTTTACGTATATTATATACTTTTTATTTATAAGTATTATTTTAAAAAAATCCATCATAAATTCTTCATAATTAAAAAGATTTAAACTATTGAACTTTTTTATTATCGTTAACGATATTTTTAAAGGCATTATTAGCTGCTTCTGTACGATTTGTATATTGAATCACAATTTGATATCATTCATTTTTAAGTCAAACACGAAAATCATTCAAGAGAAAAAAAATTCACCTAATACCATTTGTTACAAAACTTAATTATTCTTTATTTAGAAGATTTTTTTTAAGCGAAAAAAAAATGAATAAATAAGAGATATTTCAGGAATATCTTAATTTTATACAAGTATGATAATCTAATCTTCTAACCTCTAAACAAAAACTTATTTCCTAGAAACTTTAACTGACCTACAAAACAAATGTTCAAGACACCAATTTGAGTATGAAAAACTTACACGGCGCGCTTTAGATGTAATCCAAGACCAAGTCTTCATTTGAGTCATCCTCTTATTTATATGTGATTACAATTCTCCGATAACTGCTATCCACACACTGTCCCAAATCTGATTTACACTTTCCTTGACACCGCTCATCCTAAAGCTTTTAAAATGGTTTTTTTGGCTCCCTATGACCGTCTGAGAATCCCAATCACTCATAACACTTAGACCACACGAGTCAAACTACTCTAAATGTGCAGAAAAAGTGGGGCGTGATTTTCTCTTCATCCACGCTATTTTAGCTCCCGTTTGAAATATTAAACTCCAACATTGCATCTTATATTGTTAAAGTTAAAACACATTTTACTAAATTTTAAAAGAATGCTAGAAGATAAAAAAAAATTATTATTGTTTGCACAGATATATTGGAAAAAAATCTAAGAAACTTAATATTTTTTGAACAGTGACTCAATAGTTCTTTCATATTTTTTTATAAAAATTGAAATATCTCTAAAGTATGTTTTAAAATATTTTAATTATTTATCGATAAAAAAAATAATGCTAAATTATATGGTCGCGTTATGTACCAGTCAACATCGGGTTTATTATATTCCAATGGTGCAAAGCATGGAACTGAAATGCCGGCAAGAACCCTGCACTTACAATATATTAATGGAACACAAATTAAGGAAATTAATAGTACTATCAGATTTTTTTAAAGATTTTTGTTGTTAAGATTATTTTCAAAGTTCAAAATAATATAATTATTATTTTTCATTCTTACTAATTTTAATTCACTATGATGTGAAAATCAATGAAGATAAGATCTTGTAAATACTTTATTAAAATAAAATAAAAATATCTATTTTTTTCTTAATACATCCAACCTTCTTTAAGAAAATAACTGAGAAAAAGTATACTGAGAACTAAGTTATCGAAATATATATTTTTTTCCGTTATCGAATTTTTGAAAAAAAAATAGTTTTATTTAAATATTAGTTTCAGAGTTTAATTTTACATCAATTTTTTTTTCATTTAAACCATTAATTTTCATTAAAATTTTAAATCTTTACAAATGTACATTTATTGTGATAAGTAAACAACGAAGAAAAAAGAACATTTTTATAAATATTTTACTAAAATAAAACAATTATTGTTATTTTCTCAGAACACGGGTAATGATTTTTAATGAGGTCCTTAATATAGAAAAATCAAATCTTAAAGAAAAGCATCATTGAAAATACTAGATCCAACTTCTTTTATTCAAGGAATTTTTTTTATACGAGTAACGAATCTTTTAAGGTAGAAATAAACAAACTAAAGAAACTTCTAAATATGTCTTAAAACAAATAACATTTCTTATAAATAATGTCACAGTCACAACAAAATATTAAGGAATCACATCAAATATTTAAGAAACTTTTATAATTGATGAACAGAAAACACTTCAAATAATACTTGATTATGTCTATGTTTGACAGATACTATTAATAATAGTATTATTTAATGGCGGCTTAAATGGTATATTGCATGTGGCAAACACATTTTTTGTTTTTTGTGTGGTCAACACCAGTTATCTATAGAAGAGTGATGAAGCAAGTGCCACTTCCTTTCAAATGTACATGTTTGTAATGACCCTTCAAACCCTGCATCAGTTATGCATATAAAGGTCAATGGAGTAGGAATCTAAGCACAGCATCAAGAGAAAGAGAGAGAGAAAAATGGGAATTGAGTGCTTATCAAACCCTCCCATTCTCAATGCTTCAACTGGTGTTGGCTATGTTACCAACATCGCTGGTGTTAATTCCTATGTCACTGGTTCTCCTCTTGCCATCCTTGCCATTGTTCTTATTTCTGATGTTTATGGTATTCCTTCTTCTTTCTCTTACAACCTTTTTATTCTTTGCTTATAAAATGTTATTGAAGTTCCAATCGTTGAACTTTTTGTTCAACAAATTGAAAAAGAGATGTTAGAAACAGAAACCATTTACATAATTGAGTCTTGTTTCTTGTTTCTTGTTCTAGAATACTGAAACCTGTCACATAGTTATTCTTGTGATTCATTCCTTGAATGGTTTACCAATATAGAAATAAGAGTAATGATGCTTTAATCTTTGTAGTTTAGTCTATATCTGGGGTTTCTTTCTGTTGTTTTTGGAGTCACTTAACAGTTTCAC
>Ga0123342_1002117_pt1 | contig 33273 bp, 19 predicted proteins | sample Turbeawhitnodule_FD_89960 | JGI IMG/M metagenome (GOLD analysis project Ga0123342, IMG submission 89960) | Root nodule microbial communities of legume samples collected from Mexico - Turtle bean Mexico white nodule | ecosystem: Host-associated > Plants > Roots > Nodule | place: Mexico: Nepantla... | reverse complement strand
ATTCGCGCACCATGGTTGGCAAACAGACGCGCAGTCTCTTCGCCGATGCCGCTTGCTCCTCCGGTGATAATGATAACTTTTCCGGCCAACTTTTGGGCAGTGTTGTCCATTGAGTGAGCTGAGTTAGCCATTTCTTTATTGTTTCCTCTGTAAAAGCCTGATCTCATATGCTCATATATATATATAGATGTATGTATATATATAGTGAGTTCTCGGAGACGATCACACTTATTATTTCCTCTTTGGGGTAAGCCACTCACTCTCATCATTTTCTTTCTTTTATGTTAGATTTGACTTAAAGGGAAAGTAGAAATGAAAAGAAAAAACAAATTAAAATTAAAAAGAGATTATTTGAATTAAAAGAATAGGAATTAAGTGAAACGTTTATAATTTATGTAATATAATAAATTTTTAAAAGATAATTCATGAAATAATTTTTTAGAGATAATTTGATGTAAATATAATTTTTAAATATAAATTAAATTTAGTATAAATTTTAAATTAAAATAAAAATTATTATCCAATCAAAAGTTACTTTTTTTTTTATAAAAGATTCATTTAATAGAACTAAAATTGTTTTTTTTTAATAGAACTAAAATTGTTTTTTTAATAATTTTCTAAAATATTTATGTTTTATATAACTTTGTCTTTCAAATAAATTACAACTAAAAATACATCGTCCAAAAGGAGATAAGTACATCCAACTATTGAAATATTTGTAAAGAAAAAAGGAACAATTAATGTTGCATGAAATGCACCTAATGAATTCTTCACATTCAAACTCATTAAATAGAAGAACGGCATTCAAGTGAGTTGAAATTACTCAACATCAAAAAAATAGATTTGCAGCAACTATATTCTTCAATTCCTATTAAAAGTCATCCATCAAGAAGAAAAAAGAGATCATGTTGCACAACAAAAAAATGTTGCTCGGATTTCTATGCCACAAAATGTTTCATAGAGAACATTGTTTGTGTTCATTTCGAAAATTAGAAGATAATGCATAAATCTTACATTCATAAAAGACGTTATTTCTCTTTAAGCAACCATGTGATTTGTTCACACTATTCAGACAAATTATTTATCTTAGTCAGGAGTGGTTGTTTGGCAAAGGATACTTGGTTATTAGTCAGGAGTAGCTCTGTTAAAAAAAACTCTTAAACATTTTAGCCAAGAATGACTATGTTCTAAAAGAATATTCAGTTTTAGTTAGAAGTGGTTGCATTCCAAAGAATATTCAAGGAGTTAGCAAAGAGTAACTACGAGTTCAAAGAATACTAAAGGGGTTAGTTAGGAGCGACTATGAGCCTAAAGAATACTCAACGAGTTAGTGAGGAGTGGTTATGAGCCCAAATATTCAAGGGTTAGCTAGGAGTGACTATGATCCAAAACTATACTCATTTGTAACTTCACAACATTAGTTTGCTTAGTGAAATTCAAATTGTTGATTGGGAACTAATGTTTTATGCTTTATCAGATGAACTAATTTAAAAATATTTTATGTATCTCTCTTTCTCCCTATCTTCTTTACATTGCATATTATTATTATCTGCACCCACTTATAAAGTTGTATTTGTTGCATTTCATTAGACACAATATAGGTTAAAAGGCCATTAATAGATCACTTGCAATACAAAAATATCTTCTAAATAATCATCATCAGATGATATTTATGAAAAATTTTAAAAAGTTATTAAAATATAATTCAATAATATCTTCTTTTGTTTTTCTATTTTTTACCTTAACCTCTAAAGGGTGGAGCGTCTGAGAGCGCTTAGAGGAAAATATCCAACATGGTGGTGGTGAGTGAGTGGAACACCTATGCCTTGGCCAAGATGCATGTAGATGACAAAGTGCAGGAAGCTCTTAGAAAACTTTAAAGTTTGTGTAGAAAGAAGCACAAGCTTGAGCTTTTCAATCAACCTAACCAACTTCACACACATACCTACCACCTCCTAGCTAGATGTACTCCAAGTTATTATCTGAAGCCAACCATAACCTCAATCTTACCCACATACGAAAGTGGGTCATTCATGAGCACAAGAGGACAACACCCCTTCTCAAATTCAAAGCATCCAAGAAACATAAGCCTTCACCAACCAAGCCAACTTCAGATGAAGAGGATATGATGGTGATTGATGCTATCAGAGAAGGAAGTTGTCAAAGCTTAGTTTGAGATAAATGCTAAGAAGATGCAACTCGAAGTTGCAATATGGATAAGTCTGGAGGATTCTAATTTCCAACAACGCATGCCAGATGTAGTTGATCAAACGTTGGAGATCAGCATGTTAGAAGAAACAGCTCCCGCAAACAAAGAAAAAGTTACGTATAAAATTTACTCTCGGATAAAGTCTATAACTATTGTTCTAGGTCCTCAACTGCTTGAGAGTAGAACATTGTTTCTCTTTGAGTTTGTTGAACTCGTGCATTGGAAGTAGGAACAGATGAAATAGTCGATTCCAATGCCCTTAGGAAAGGTCTTTCAAACCATTATCTTCAATACCCTTCACCAAATCAAATTCCTTCCAAATCCTCCATCCTCACCTCTGCCATTGATCATGTTTGATCAACATATCTTAGATAACCTTTTCCCCATTGGACCATCCTTAAACACAACCTTTACTTCATTCGCTCCACCATCATCTGATCAACCTCTGATCACCCATAAAGAAATATTCTTAACCTAATCAAGATTTATGAGGGGATGGACAAAGACAAAAGTCAAGGTGTTCTTATAGGGGTTCTTGATACAAACCATCTCGACAAACAGATGACTAAGGACACAACAGACACTTCACGATTAAGTCAGCCATCTCAGCATCCAAGACAATGTCCCGTCAAACTTTACAAGGACCTCAGTAAAAGAAGAACTGGACATAAGCCAAAACATCAGATGTTCTTTCTTCTGATCTTTTTAAAAGACCAGTTTATATAAATAAATTGAGCTCACTTTAAGGGTTCAAATAGAAGAATAAGCTAGAGTTGGGTGTGCTTAGTAAATTGGGTTTGTGCCAAGCCCACCTTTCATGACATGTGCACCTAGGTTTAAGGTTTCTTTGACCTACCTTCTAGAAGATTTCTCAAAAATGACACCCCTACCCCTTTCACTCTTGCTCCTCAAGTCACTCTCTCCTATATAAAAGGGTGTCTTACCTCATGTATTTTTTACAATTGGAATTGAATAGAAAAGAAACTTTGTTTGAGTGATTAGTGAACTTTGTCTCCTAAAGTTCTTGGGTCTTATCTTGAGTGTAGTACACCTCAAGTGGCGGCTCCTCATCACTCATCTTGGAACAATCCACCATTCCAAGTGGCGTGATTCTTTGCTCCATTTTCCATAAGCTTTCTTCATTTCTTCATCTTTTTTCTTTCTTATTTGCGCCTTTTCCATTCCTTTTTATGTCCTTGGGTTCTTCCATCTTGTTTCTTTCCATTATATGTTTTTATTTTTGCACCTCATCATCATCAACACCATATAATTATGTTTTTCTCTTTGTCCTCTAGAAGTGAACCTTCACATATACTTAACCACTTGGTTAAGTCCGTGTCCAGTGGGAATCTTCTTTGGGTTTCTCACTATAATTGCTAATTTAAAAAATCCTAAACAAAGTGCAATCCATAAAATGTGCAATCCTAAAATCAACTCACATCAGTTCTTGAATGGTTTAGTTGGTTCTTTATGAGTTTCTTAGAGAGAAAATCAAACAAGGCTTCACAAAAGTTATATAGGTAGAAGTTATTAGTTCAAACTTTGGGTTTTAGGTTGTTTATGACTCAGGGTTGATTTGGTTATGTCTTAGGAGATTAACAATGGATTAGCAAAAAATAGGGAACCTTTCTTGGGTGGTTCTTGAAGGAAGGTGAAATAATACTATGCTGGAAAATATGGGCACTTTTTTGGTATGTTTCTTGGTGGATTTCTGGTGTTGTTGTGAATAAGTGAGTTGGCCGAATATTTTGGGTGGTTCTTGGTAGATTTTGAGAGGTGGAAAGAGAAGAAGTGATGAAAGTTTAATGAGAGCACAAAATATATGCAAGAAATGGAATGACAATTCAAATTAAGGAAGACCGAAACTGAAAGAAGAAATGGAAACGATAATGAGGGGTTTATGAGTGAAAACCTTAGGAAAATTCCCACTGGACATTAACTTAACCAAGTGGTTAAGTAGATGTGAAAGTGCATTTCTCAAAGGCAAAAGGAAAAGATATTGATAAGATGAATATGATGCCAAGAATAGGTGAGGAATTAGGCATGGAAAGGAAGAATAAAAGGCAACCGAATACACATAAGAACACGAATCAAGAACATATTTATGAATAAAGTGGAATGACAAATGGAATGGAAAGATGAAGGAGTAAGAAAGCTTATGAGAATGGCGTTGAGAAAGTGAGCACGCCACTTGGATGATGAATTTACTCCAAGATAAGTGTTGGAAGCCGCCACTTGAGATCTCTCAAAAACTCACAAGATAAGACTAAAGACTAAGAGGAACAAGTCTCACTAGCATCACACACAAATTTGTGCTGAGTAACTTTTCTTCTATTCAATTCAACTTCTCAAAACAATGAGGGAGGCCTCCTATTTATAAGAGGAGGAGCCTTGGAGAACAATGAGAAGGGTATGATGGGAAAAGGGCATATATGGTGCGGCCAGGGTATTGCCCTTGGTCAATGTCGCACCATTACTCACATTCTAGAAGGTAGGTTAAGCTTCCCGCCCTAAAGGACTTCTCATAGGCCCAATTTGATAACTACACTTCCTATTTGTGCTATATGGACCTGCCCTAACTTATTCTACTATTTGGACCCCTCAAGTGAGCCCAAGTTATTTACAACATATTTTAATCTTTAAGAAGACCAGCAGGAAGAACAGTAGATGCTCTGGTCTTTGTCCATTTCTCCCTTTGGTGAGGTCTTCACTTGCATGTTGAGATGACTTCTCATAGTGTGGATGGTCATTTGTATCCTTGGTCATCTTCATGTAGGCTTGGTTTGTATCACAAGTTCTCTAGTTACACTTCTTAATTCTTCATGAAGACAATAAAAGGAAAAACCACTTAGGACAAGTCAACTAAGGTATAAACACTTTCACTCAAACATACAAATGCTATTCAAAAGCTTCTATTGTGTATGACTTCCTATTTGTAAGGTGTTAACCATAAGCATCCAAGGTCTAATTTACAAATTTGGGACTTGAATTCGCATCTAAGGTGTTAACACACCTCCTAATTCTTAAAACAATTGTAAGAATTATTAACCTATGACTCTATCCAAACTATTATTTTCTAATGTGATGTTTTCTTCTATATACTTTACATTTTTGTATTATTTGATTTGTATTTTTAATTTATTTTCTCTAAGTTTTTCTTTAATTGAAGACTATTGGTTCTCATCACATTCTCCTCCCTAAACCAATGAGATGTCTTTTCTATTGAGAATTTCATTCTTACTCATATGTAGATACCTAATTATAATATGAATTTTAAATTCTCATAAATAGGTTGGACACATGTATTTAATTAGTTATCTTTAGTAACTATTTCATTAATAGTCTTAATTATACTTTAATGACTTTAACAAAACATTTGAATATATTTTTGCAAGTCCCTTTCATTTATGTTATCCATTCTTAGTACATATAAGTATGTACTAAGAATATGATGTTTAAGATTTTCTTATGTGTATAAGTATGGGAACATTAATTAGACTTTGAAAATTCAATATACGTCCAATCAAGATATGATAAAATAGATTGGATACAAATTTGTATCCATTTTAACTAAATAAAAAAGAAATGGATATTTTTTATCTAATTTAAATTATATTAAATTTAATTTGTATAATTTTTTCAAATTTGATTAAAATTTATATTTGAATTGTTCTGATTTGGGTTTAACTTGGTTAAACTCATATTAACATGGGTTCGCCCTTGCCAGACTAAGTCCAGCGGCTCAGTTTGACTGGAACATAACTCGATCTATCCTGACTTAAGCTCAACTAAGCCTAACTTGATATAAGCATGGTCTAACCCATGGTAACCTAGGTTACGCCCAACCACGCCTAATATGAGCTCGAGCAAACCTAACATGGGTTTGAACTAACTCAATCTAAGCAAGTTCTAACCCCAACCTAACCTAGTCTAACATGGGCCATTCCTAACCTATCCTTCATAGGCCTAGTTCGACGTGACTTGACTTAGGCTTGATTCAACCCAACCCGACCTTTTTAACCAAGACTTGACAATCCTACTTGATTCAACCCTAACCATACTCAATCAAACCTAAACCCCTACTAACTCGACTTGACATGAACCTAGGTTGACTCTACTTTACCTAGGTGAATTCAGCCAATGTGGACTCGAACCAACTCAACTTGACCTAGGTCTAGCCCGATGTTGACCCAAGCTAACTCGATTCGAACCAAGCCTTGTTAACATGGCCTTGGCCTAATTCAGATTGAGGTGGGTCTACCCCACTTGACTTTATGTGAACTAGATTAACTTGGCTCAACTTAGGCCTAGACCGACTCAGTTCAACATGGACTTAGGCTGACTTAGTCTGACCATGGCTCGATTCAACTTAACCTGATCTGGATTCGTGCTAACTCAACTCAATCTAAGTCTTGACCAACTCAACTCGACTTGGACTTTACCCTTTTCAACCTGATCTAGGCCTTAGTGGCTTGGCCCAACTTTGTTATCAGCTTGATTCAACCAGACGTGGGCCTATCATGAGTCAACCTGACATTAACCCGCCTGACTTCGCCTAACGTGAACTCGGGTTGACTTGGCCCGAACTTGGCCTTAGATCCAACCTAAAGTGGGCCATGTGGATTCGACCTTAAGTGGAACCTAGATTATTGAACTTGACCTAGGCTTGAGCTTACTCGACTGACATGGACCTGATTAGACTCGACCCAATTTTGACTTGGCTCAAGTTGACCCAACCTGTCTCAGCTCAACTTGAGTCGCATCGACTTGGTCAAATTTGGACTAGCCTTAATGTGGGCCAACCCAACTTGGCTTGAGTTGGACCCAATCTGACTCACCCAACCTAGTTCTGAATCGACCTAACCTAACTTAGGCCCAACTCCGACCAATGTCACATGATTCTAACCGGTTTAACTTTACTTAGGTCCAACATGGTCAAAACTACCAAAGTTTGGTCTAACCCAACTTGATTTGTGTCCAACTTAACTTAAGACTAAACTCTCAGTGAGTCTAGCCTAACTATGGTATGACTTGTCCAACTTGTCTTAGGTCTAATCTAGCTTAACCTTGTATGAGCTTAACCCTAACCCGACCCAATTCTACCTTACATAGGTTTGATCTAACATAACCTTTATTTTGAATTTTCAAAGTATAAAAAACTATCCAATACAAATCTAATTAAATAGATTAAACTTAATATCCAAAAAATATAAATTTAAATTTGAGATAAATTCATTAGTTAGGTCTGGATTTTTGCTGCTATGATAATTTATTATTAGATCGGATCTTTGTTAGTTAAAGTATAGTAGACACGTTCTTTCTTGATCTAAAGAAGAGAAGATGAATAGACTAGAGGGTTTTGCGATCTAATGCGTCGAGTGTTACCCAATGTAACCCAAATTAACCAATTATTATATTTTAACTTTTAAACACCTGGGACAAATATTTTGTAGAATTAAGTAGAATCCCACCCAAGATGTCTTTTGCCAAGCATATCTCTTTGCCAGAGAGAAATTGTGCCAATATTTAACTATTAATCATTAAGATCATAAAAAATGCCTAATATCTGTCCCAGTTGCAGAAACATGATGATGATTTCTGAAGCAATAAATTAATTAGGTCCTCCTCAAATTCATTTCTAAGCAAAAAAACATTAACAAGTACTTCACTAAATAAGGTTGATTAACCCTTCTGTTTTGTAATCAACAGATTCAAGTTGATTAACCACAATCATTTCAATGTAGGTCTTTCCAAAGAACCAAAACCATTGCAATGTTAAACTACTAAGGTTGCACATTTGTCATTTACTACAACAAATTTACAGAGCCACGGAATGGGGCCAGGAACAGAACGCAAAGGTTGTTAGCATAGCTTCTTGAAGTTGGTTGAGTCACTTATCAGTGATCTGAGTGTGACTCATAAAAGTCACTTGGGCAAGGAGACATAACCTCTTGTTCTAGTATCTGTAACACTTGGTTCATTGTTGGACGTTCATCAGCATTTGCATCAGTGCAACTTGCTGCCATTTCAAGAATTACTTCCACAGATTCTGAATCTGCATCACTGCATCTTTTGTCTACTACCTCCTCCAATCTATTTTCTTTCAGGAACGCGTTCATCTGCAAACAATTACCCTCGGTTATGAGTTTTTTGACACGAGAGAACAAAGAGTTTGAGCATTGAATGGGTTAGGCCTTACCCAACCAACAACATTTACACCTCTGCTTGCAAATGTAGGATCTGTAGGTCTCTTTCCAGTTACAAGTTCTAGCAATAGAACTCCAAAACTATACACATCTGACTTCTCAGTGGCTCTTCCACTTTGTAGATACTCTAATGTTGGCACAAGTAAAAAATCATGACCCATATAAGTGATTTCTCATTAGATTAGCGACTACAATAGAAATACACTGACAATGCTTAGAGTAGTACGAAAAAGGACATAAAAACGTTACATTTATAGTCTACATCCAAGCATAAACACTCTTTTAGAAAATTTCAGTGGCCTAATCTAGATGACACTCTGCTGGTTTGTGGGACTAAATACATACCTGGTGCCAGATAACCAAAGGTGCCAGCAACCACTGTTGTAACATGAGCATCTTCATCAACCAAAAGCTTTGCAAGACCAAAATCAGAGACACGAGGGTCCATGTTCTCATCAAGAAGGATGTTGCTGGATTTTATGTCGCGGTGCACAATTTTCGGGGAGCAGTCGTGATGCAAGTAAGCCAAGCCCCGGGCAGAACCAAGCGCTATCTTAAGGCGAGTACTCCAATTCAGTGATTGTTCAGTGTTTTCTAAATCAGAAAGGATTTATCAAAACGATAGCAAATGCAGAATTGAGGGCATGTCATCATGAGATGCAACCATAATAAACCAAATAAAATTTCCATTTCTATCAGTGCCAGAGGACCCTCCAAGAGAACAGTTATAAACAGTTCAGGGTAAGGAAAAAAGATAGATGGTTTCATACAAAATGGACCATACCATGCAAGAGATCATCTAAGCTTCCCATGGCCAAATAATCATAGATTAGAAGCTTAGTAGAAGGAAGTCTGCAGTAACCACGCAGGTTAACTAGATTTATGTGCTTGATGCTGCCCAATATCTCTAGTTCCCTCTCAAAGCCCTGATCAGAACCTTCCCGGCTTCTATCAATCCTCTTAACAGCAAATGTACCACAATCATTCATCACCATTCGGTATACGGTACCAAATCCTCCAGACCCTACCACATCATCTTCATCGAGAGACTCCAACTTCTCTATGATCTCAAATGATGTGTATGGCAGATCACCATGGAAGGTGATAAGTTTGGCACCTGCTACAATAACATGTGAGCCTTTACAAAGAAGACAAAGACAAAAGAAAAATTACTTTTTCTGTGCTGATAGGAGAGTGCTATTTCAAAATACCATCATCCTTCCTACTTGATTCTGGGTTGAGTTGATCCTTAACTTCTATGTATCTTCTAGCAGCTCTTTCCTTCTTTGATAGCAAGCAAATCCATAGTGACGAAAGAGTTATAACAAGTACAAGCCCCATTATTGTTATTGCACCAACTAACAGCCACTTGACATAATGTGAAGATCTTCTGGCAGGAACTGCATCATACAAAATCAAAGTATGATTGCTCAATTGGTAAATTTGGTTATAAGAGAACTACTAAGTCAAATGGTATTTAAAAATAGATTTTTTTTTTACTTTTATACAACATTTCCCTCCTTATTAAAGGAACACAATATTTAATGTTTTTGAATTTTCAAGATATTAATACATTGGTTTTTTTTATTTAGCATTACCCTTATTTAAAATTAAGAGAATTAATATGTTTATATTGTAGGAAGGTATAGCATTATTGCTAAAAGTATAAAGCATTGGATTTGACTTGCCTGCAGCTTCATCACTTTCTGCATGTGGTAGCACCACTGGGAACCCAAGTGATGTCCGACAAGGTTTCTGAACTTGCTGCCCACAAAGATCTAAGTTTCCAATAAACCTATTCATATGCAATGAATTTATAAACAGAAGCATAAACAGAGAAAAATTGGAACCAACCTTCCCCCACTTGGTACAAGAACTAAAAGGATTAACAACATAACAAGAACTGATTAAAAAGAAAGTTAAACTCTCAGTTGCTTTTTAAATGTCGGTTCTTAAGCAAAATGTGTCAGCCAAGACACAACATTATGGGCAAGTACGCTTACGCATTGTTCCCGAAGGTGCTTAGTACTCCAACGTCAGGGATTTCACCGGAAAAGAAATTAGTTGACAAGTTCCTAAGACAAGCACATAAATTAGCATATACTGAATCCCAAAGCTATGATAGAGTTATGGTTGAATGAACTTACAGAAGTCGCAATTGTGTAAGACGGCCAATAGAAGATGGTATAGCACCCTTTAATGAGTTACTTGATAAATCCCTGAATTTAAGGTTTCTATTAAATTCTTTAAAATGAAAATTGAAAAATAAAATGTGAAGAGCCCAATCAAAAGTTCCCAACGGAAGATAAACACCATTGAGCAAAACTTCTTGGGAGAGGGACTTACAATACATGTAAATAAGAAAGATTTCCAATATCTGATGGGATGCCTCCTTGTAAATAATTAGCTCTCAAGTACCTATAGATGGAATCAGATGAAGCATGTCCAAACATTACAATAAAAGCATGATTATCCACACACAAATTTCTAACAAAACTATACTAATTTTCACTTACAGTGCTCTAAGCTCTGTACAATTGCCAATTTCGTTAGGAATAACTCCATGTAAACCATTCTGATGAAGGGCCCTGATTCATTTCAAACACAACTCGAAGATGTTACATCTCTCTACTTAGAGAAGTTAATGAATTGGGGAGAAACATGTTAGTTGTACTACTTACAGTCTATGCAGTCTACTGAGTTTGCCAATGCTGGGAGATATAATACCCCCCAGTTGCATATAAGGTAGATTTCTGAAGCACAAGAGTGACAACAAAGACAAAAGTGTCAACTTCTCATACTCAGTTCAGGAGAGAAAAGAAGAAAGTTAAGTGCCCTTCAGTTTCAGGAAATAATCATTGATGAAGAAAATTCTCTTTTATTTCTCAAACCATTATATATGAGGAAATGAAGAGTGTATGCTGCTTACATACATTGAGCGAACTCGTTGTTCCCCGGGATGACAAGTGATACCAGTCCATGTACAGTGAGACTCATCAGACTTTCTCCAGTTGCTCAGAAAATTCCTTGTGTCATTCAAAGTGCTTTTGATCTCCAGCAATGTATGTCCTAATAGATGAAAAAAAAAAAAAAAGTTCGAAACTTTAAACCGGTATTATTTAGTCCCATCTTTGAGATGTGGTGAAAGCTGAAAACTTCCCAAAAGAAGCAAATCATTCATCCCAAACAACAAAAATGAAAACACACTATAATCGATGCCTAGTTTATTTTGTGACTCAATGACAAACAAAGACAATATATAAAAGGAAAGTGAGGAAAACCCCAAATAGAAAAGGATTAAACTTTAACCCAGAAGCGATTCAAATATGGTTCTCACCATCTTGCGGGAGTGCAAGAGAAGAAGGGTATAAAACAATGGTGGAAAAAAACAACAGCATCAACACTGCACGACCCATTTCCATTCCAGCCTTCAAAATGCACTCTTTTTCTCACAAGTTATTTGGGTGGGAGTGGAATCACTCACTAGCTACCCTCACTGTGGGAAAGTGTCAACAGTGATGATGATTCCAGTTGGTGGAGTTGTGATGAAAATATGGACCTCAATGGGTCAGCATGATTAAACTTTAAACTAGCAAAGCTAATAATTTGAACTTTAGAAGCATGTAGAGCGAGAAAGCATAGGAATGCTTCTTTTTCACTCCAATGAATAAAAAATAATAATACTTAATATGATATTTACGTGCAAAGAGTGAAGCGAAAATGCAGTGTTTGAAAGGTGGCATAAAAAGTGATGCAGAGTGAAGTAGCCGTTCCACACTGCAAATTCAAACATTAAATTTGAAGGTTACATGATATTAGCGCGTAAGGGGTGAAGAAGAGTACTCGCCAGTGATTGTGAATAGGTGTCACACGTGTGAGGTAAAGGTGGAGAGTATTGGAAGTATGATGATGAGCGCGTGGTTTTGTTCGGTTCGAATTTTAAGAATAGCTCCGTATTATCGGGAAATCGGCGTACAATGTTCGAAAAACGTAGAACATTTTACGGGGTGCTTAAGGTAATGACAGCCTCAGACATGGAGCATCGTTATGCTGATATCACGCCATGAGATGTGACTGTGACCTCTCATTATGTGAGTTTTTCAAAATATGAATATCGTTTTGAACCGTTTCGGTAAAATTTAATTTGAAACAAGTTAATTTGATGTAAAATAATATCTTTTTTAATCCGGATTAGTATTGTTTAGTGGGATGGATTTGAGAAAGTTTTTATTTTATCATCAAACAAAATACAAGTATGAAAATACGAGAAAAGGGGAGAAGGGGAAAAATAAGGAATAAGAGTGTAAATATTAATTTAAAGAATTTTTTTTAACATAAAAGTAATAATTTTTTAATTCAGATAAATATTGTTTATTCGGATGGATTTGAGAAAAATTTTGTTGTTTGGATCTATTTATAAGCAACGTAATAGGGGTATCACTAGATGAAGAAAGGGAGAAAGAATATTTATAATGAAAAAATGGTACAAAATTCAGTCAAATTGGAGTGATAAGAAAAAATTATCTTTCATTTTATATGCATATAAATATTCTTATACAAGTGAAAATGAATCATTCATAGAAGTAGAAGAAAATTGAAAATAATCAATTAGCTATTTATATAATCGATTATGTGTTAAAGTGAACATAATTAATTATACTTGAAACAAAATTGATTATGTAATTTATTTTAAAACATAATCAATTATACAAGCAGTTAATTGATTATGTTTGTAATGAATTATATAAGTCTTATTCTTAACTATATTGAAAAATTCAAAGTATAGGTAAAACGATACCAGATTTAATGTGGTTCGATCGCCAACTGCAATCTGCATCCACACGGGCAACTATTAGGTTTTCATTTTGTTACACACCAATTACAAGTACAATGATCTCTTTAAATAGAGATAAATAAAGATAATAAAGGAACACATTGATTAAGTTCACTCACTAAAACATAGTGTTTACTCCGCCCAACCTAATTGGTCCTAACTTTATACCCAACAATATGGAGAAGTGAAGAACCTCGATGATATAGATACAGAAGCTTGGAGTTTCATAATCTTCACCTAAATAGTGCAAATAGTCTCCATCCCCTATTTCCTTTAGTGATTTGTTTCTCCATCCCTTAACCTATGCTTTTAGGGTTCCTCTTAGCTTTCTCTAATCTTTGATTTCCTTTTTATTTTTCTACTTAATAAAGTTTAAGATGTCTATATAGCAGTATTCTATAAAAATATGCGCATTCTATTATTTTTATTGTTTAAAATGTTACACCCACTTATAAAGGGTTTTATCCATAACTACTTTTTTCATTGTCACTTTTTGTTCACCAACGAAAAATTAAAAAATTATGTATTCACAAAAATGTTTGAAAGGTTTTGGATCTATTTTAAACTCTTAAAATTGTTGTTGATTTCGGTTGGAATATAAGCAAGTGTATTTATAAAAAGTATTATGATATCTAAGTTAATGTTCAATACGAAGCAATTGAGTGTAATAAATATTGTTTAATAAATATTGTTTAATAAATATTGTTTAATAAATATTGTTTAATACATATATTTATTCTAATTGGTGTTTTTATTAATAAAGTCGTGGTGAATCTTTAAATTAAAGTAGGTTTTTTTTTTGTTATCTTTCAAATTTTTAGTGAAGTTCCGTATAATCTTAAAATCTTAATATTATCTGCGTAACTTTTAAACTTTAACACGATTGCACTATAGTCTCAAATTTGCATGTTAAAGTCCAAAAAAATAAATGAAAGTGGATTAAACATTGACTAGGCTTCCCTTTACAAATGTATCTTCACTTTGGTCTTTCCTTGCAATAAATTTGAGAGGTTGCTTTCTTATCACCAATTGATTGCGACTCATTACCTATTTACTATGTCATTTGCCAAACTCCTTTCCTTATAGTAGCAAATTTCATCATTTTTATCATATTTAAATATATTAAATTTGAATCAATCTCATTTTAAATTATTTTTTAATATTTTATTTGAATAAATTGATTCAAATTTACTAAATTATAATTTTTTTATTTTAATAAAATATTTTAATTATTTACTATCAAATATAAAAAAAGTATTTATATATCAAATAGTTAATACTTCAAAAATATCAATATTGATTATTTTTTATGTCACTTTTCGGTCATAGTTCATCATTTCTTTAACTATAATACTAACAAAAAAAAATTATCAATTGATGTTAACAAGATTATTTTTAGTTGACGTCCACCATAATTATTTAGGCTGATATTAATTAGGGTTATTTTTATGATGCTGATTATAGGAATTTTTATGTTGACTTATCATTCAACATGCTGACAAATTTTCTCAATTAACATTGATAAAAAATAATTCTACTTAGTCTTGGTTGAAAGTTTTTCCAATCAACATTAGAAAAAAAATCCTAACAAATAACTATAGATAAAAAATAACATTTATATTGATGATAAAAAAAAAATAATCAGCGCAAGCATCAACCATAAAAATAATCACCATAGATGTAAATTGAAAAAATCTAGTTCATAACTCAAATAACAATGATCTATATCAATAAAAAAAATTAATAAAAATAACTCCTAGAAACATTAATAAAAAAAATCTTAATCGATGTGAATGGAGAAGTAATCCCTCCCTAAAAGAAAAAAAAAATAATAAAAATTAAATAATGTAATTAAAGTCTCATAAATTATTAGATATTCTTACAATATCTAACATTTTATATTCATTACCATATTAATTACTAAGCTGGAAAGCTAGTCAAAAACTAAAAAAATTAATTAATAGATATAATTGAAAGTTGTTAAACTAATTTATTAAATTGTAAAAATTTGAGAAAAGTAATTATTGAAGAAGATAAAAATCTAAACAAAAAAAATATACATATTTATATAATATTTTATTGTGTAAATTTATTTAATTTTATGATTAAAATTAATTTTTAACTCTTGAAATGTTTTATTTATATGTGAACTGTTTTAATTAGTTCATTTTTTTCATATTTATATTTTACTGTTAATCTTATATTATACCTTAAAAACTTTATTCAATCAAGTTTAAAAGTAAGTAAAGATCATATATGCTTAAGTATACTATTAAAAAAAAGAATAGGAAACATAAATAACTCTCTTTGAAGTATAATATTTAGTAATAAAATAAAATTATAAATAATATAATAGCTAAAAATAAATAGTATAATAAAAAAAGGAGAAGGATAAAAGAAAAGAAAAAATCAAATAAAAAAATTATTTTCCTTGCCCAAAAATATTAATAAGAACATGTAATGAATATTTGAAACATAAAAAGGCGGAATAAATACAAAAGTTTAGAAACTAATGTGTTAAAAAATACTACTTTAAGTATTATATAAGAAAAACGCTATAAAGTATTACAAAACTAAATTATCGAACACTGCTAACTAGATTATATAGATTTTTTAATTGGTAAAAAAAAGTTAGACACTATAAACAACATTAAAACTCTAAAATCCGTTTTTTTTTTTTTAAAACTACCTATTGGAAAAATCAGAACTAATTTTTTCTCATTGGTATAGATACAAAATGGACATTTATAAAAGCAAATAAACAAACAAAAGAAAATAGAACAAAATAGAATAATGACACGAGAATTTTTGACATGAGAAAACTTTCTCAAGTTGAAAAATAAAAACTGATGGGACCTAGTCCAGAAAATGTCTTTAATATGAAAGTAGAATTACATTATTGTTTCTCTCACTTTGTGAGGATACCACTTAATTTCACCCCAAGAATGATGAAATACAAAATCTTTTTAGCATCTCACTACGATTTCTAATCTCACATTATGGTAGATATTTATTTTCTCATTTCTCTCTATGTTGTTCTCCTTCCTTGCTTGCCTTTCTCTTCCTCATAAGTTTTATTTGTATGGAAAATGAAAGAAAGACTACTTCATAAAGAGATAATGGATAATTAATGTTTGTCGCATTTTCAAGATACCTTGCAAATAATATCTTCAACTTTCTAGGCTGAGTTTCAAAGTCTTCAAAGAGATATAGTTCTAAGACTTTGGAATGTCCATCATTGAATATACTCAATGGATATATTACCAATATAAATTGGTCATGGACTCCCTTTAAATTAAGGAAGGATTCTCAAAACCATTCATAATTGTAATTAATACAACACCAAAATTATTGGTTTTCGTCTAATCTATTTTGTCTCTTTCTTTTTGTCCTTTTCAATTTAATTTGTTTTATCATAAATAATTATTGAAAAAAAACATTGATTTGGACTCGTTGTCACTTTGTAAACATTTTAAACACAAGTACTTGTGAGCTAAATATTGAGATGATAAGACAATACAATTATACACGGTATAACTTCTCGATTTCAGACATGTATACTTTAATCGATGACTATTTGAATGTTAGAAACTCATCTTGAGGGATTTTTTACTAATCTCATGTTTGCATATGGTAGGTCATTGAATCTAACTTATGAGCATAATTCTTTAATCATAACTTTGGTAAGACTCTAATTATCAATAAATCCAATGTTATAAATAAGATTAGTGTAGTTGAGTTTATTTAAGTTTTATATATTTTTTATTGATAATATTGTATTTTTAGTCACATTAGATAATTTAATATTTATCATACTAAACAGTCTAATTAGACTAGACGCTTCAGTGTTTACATGTAGACTTAATTGAAGAAAACACCTCAACAACATCAAATGTGTAATGAAGACAAGAGTGTAAAAAGAATCTGATGTGAATATCTTGGATTAGACAGTAAAGGAAGCATATATCACATTGATGCACAAGTTTGATAGTAGCGTCTACTGATGCGAGTGGGCGTGATCAAGCAAAGTTCAAGTTGTTTTTGTAAATATAGACGGGAAACGAAATCTAAGTAAAAGAATTAGAGAATAAAATTTACAATATCTCAAAAACATAGTGGGAAGCTAATCAGTTGGAAAAAAATAAGAAGAAAGATAATTGCGACAAAACAGATAACAAAATCCAAAATTTCTGAAAAGTTGAAAACTGAGAATTCGTGAACAATGTATGAACCAAAATGTAATTTTGAGATCCATACAAATATCAAGGAGATTGAATTTAATTAAGTCCCACTTTGGGATAAGTTCATAAAAAAACACCAACTTTTTCTTAAGTTTTCCTATTATCTTCTTTGTAATTATTCCATTATGGAAGGGTAAATTTTTTTGGGTTGATTGTTTTGTAATTTTACAATGAATTCTGAAGTTTCTATTCAATTTTTAAATTTTATATAGCAAATTATGTTAGACGATAAGATCTTTTTGAATTTTGGATTTCGTTAAGGAATTGTTTTTAATGTTTGTTGAGAATTCAGTTTTTTTTTTAATTGAAGTTCTTTGTTAGTTTGATTAATTCAATCTCTTGTTTGCTTAATTTAAGAAATAGAAGATAAACATTCTATGAGGAGATGCTTGGAAACAAATGAGATACCAAATACGTCAATAAATGTTTGTTTTGTTGATAAGTTTTGAATTTAATTAAAGTTTGTTTGATTAACTTCAACTCGGTGTAAAAATTGAGGGAATGATAATCTTATAATAACCAATGACATTTTCACTATGAACATAAAATTCAATATGTTCTGAATTTGTTCAATCACCTACATTATTTTTTCTACACAATAGTCTTACTCTCCCATTTAGTTTATTGTTCTTAGAACTTTTATTATTTGCAGATAAATTTTGAAGGTATTAGACTGCTTAACAATGAAATGACTTTAATTTGATTGTGAAACAAGAGCGATCACTAACCCATTAATTTCTTAGAGAAAACTCTCTCAAGTTTTCTTAACAGTTGTCTTTGGAATACATATCAAACTCTTGCATTACTCATTCACATACGCAGAGACACAACATGCTGTATGCTGCTGCATATATGGTAAAGATATTCGAACTTCCTCTAATCAAAACTGAATTCTCATCAAAGTGCTATCTCCTTAATATTTTTGTTCCAAAACAAACCAATGCAACCTTAAATAAACTAAGCTTTTCTTATATTCATAACTTGAAGTTGAATCTAAAGGGATATAGATAGGAAAAAAGCATAGAAGATGTTGCATTATGAAACTGGAGAAAAAAATTGACAGCAGGAAACAAGAGGCATATAGATAGACCTTATATAGCACTCCTTTTAAGTTATCAAAACGGTGAGAGGACACTGAACCCAACTCAACTGTAGAGTGTAACCATCGTTATGTTCCTATTACTCCCACCAGTCAGTACCATTGAATTGTGCTCTCTTTACAGTAACCGTATGCAAATGTAAATATATAATATGCATCTTCAAACTGTGTATGCTTGCTGAATTGTGTCTACATCAATCCCCTTCAGTTTCAAAACTGATTCTACATGACCCTTTAGTGTATGCAATTCTCGCAGCCTGCAAAAACAATTAGGAAGCAACAGATAAGAATTTAACTTAAATGCACCTGCAGTGACAAAGCTTATATGACTTTTTGTCACATCAGCAATGTTTCTCTACCTTGCAATTTCGGCTCTCCTTTTAGCTTCTTCAGCCATTTGATTGAGTTCATTGAAATGTGTGCGCTCGGTGAACATCTTGGTGTCAGGTGGCTGTAATCCATGCAATGTTCTTTGTGCATGTGCCCATTGAAGTTCCCTTTGTTCCTTTCCAAAGTCCTTTTGTCTTGTAAATGCAATCTACATGAAAGAAATACGTGAACATGGAACCAAAAGTCCAAGGATACAAGTAATAACCATAACAAATCTCAACTTACCCTTTGCTCGATCACAAGCTCCCAAGCCCTCCCACTCAAAGCATATCGAATTAAAAACTTGATGGGGTCAAGTGGGATGTAGAATATTATGTTATATAGCCATATTACACCAGCCCAACCCCAACCTATGCCTTCAATGGCAGCAAAGCTCCAGTTCGCATATACCGCAATCAGTGTAGCAATCTGCCAAAAACAGATCAATCACTTGAACCTTTCATGTGATTGCAAAAATTGTAACAAAATAAATAAATGCTTAAATGGCTTACAAGCTGAGCAATGATGAAAGCTGTCACAAGCAAAATACCAGGACGTTCAACATAGGACCAACCCCGAGACCGAGTCACAAATATAAGGGCCTGACTAACGGTGCTCACTTGAAGATAGATTGCAGAGGCTAGTTTTCGGAAATCATCATGAGCAGTTTTCTCTAGTGTAGAGACTCCAAATACTCGCTGCACAAGTGGTAGGTAAGTTAAATCAATGAACCATCCAAAATCATCAAGCCAAGGAATAAAATGGCATTGACCCAATTAATTAGGAAACATTAGATTGTAACACTCAGTGAATCATGAGATTCATTCATAGGATAACAGATGAAGTTACATAGCATGCATGAATATGAATGACCAAATTTAATTAAACTAAAGAACAAACTAATGACAGTCAAAAGATGTACCGGGAAGAAATCAGTTTTGTATGCTGCCCAAAAGAATATGACAGTCATCATTGCCAAGTAACTTCCAAGCACAACGCCAGTAGTAAATATCTCTGCTAACTTCCAGCTATCAGGCAGAGGTGATGGTTTTACTCGATCTTTTGAAATTGTCATGATAGTACCTTTAATGTCATAGAGACCATAACATTAACTGCGAATGAACTACAGACAAAAATGCAAGCTGAGGGAGAGAAGAAACAACTAACCATCATTTAGAATGGCTATAATAAGAACCATAAAAGGTGGAAAATCAAACTTCCATATGAGAGCTAGTAACATGAAACCAAGCTGCAAGCATGTCAAAGATGCAAAACATAGTAAGAATATTGGACCAATCCCCAAGACCTATTTCGTCAACGATGACACCTAAGGTAGAAAATATATTCCAGAGCTGCAAGTTCACTTACTACTATACGAATTGTAATTGAGACAGCATAAATCTGCATGAAATAATAACAAAATGGGTCAAAAATGGGTATTATAAGCACCAGTGTAGGGCCAAGTGCACTAGGCCAGAACAAAACAAATTTCCTCAAAAATCAATAGAAATTATGATGAATTACTGCAATGGCACAAGTAACAAGTGATTAAATAATGATGAAAAGTTCAATTGCTCACTGTATAATTTTTCATTCTCTGGAAGATAGCTCGGCTTGTCAACACTGCACTAATAATAACACTAAGGCCAGGTTCTGTTAAAACAATATCAGATGCACTCCGAGCTGCATCAGTTGCATCAGCAACAGCTATACCAATGTCGGCCTTCTTGAGTGCAGGTGCGTCATTCACTCCATCACCAGTCATTCCACAAATATGTTTCCTTGCTTGCAAACGTTTCACAATCTCATACTTGTGCTCTGGCCAAATATTAAATTAATATGAGAAGATAAACGTATATTGCTCAATTACCCCCAATTGATAATAATCTTTCATCCAATATATGATCACCAACAGTATTAAAAAAACAATCAACTGCAAACATACCAGGAAAAACACCAGCGAACCCATCTGCTTTTTCAATCAGTTCATCAATGGGTAAAGCTGATATGGATTCATCCTTGTCCTGTCCAAGCAATGCAGATGAAGGATACATATTGGTACCCATTCCCAACCGACGGCCAGTTTCCTTCCCTATGGCTAGCTGATCCCCTGAAAAAACAAAGAAGAAATAAATGAGATCACGAGGTGTGGACATGTTGGAAATCAGATTCATTTTCTCCAAGTGCATAATATTGGAAACAGCACGTTCATAATAACATGATTGTAAAGTTAAACCCTTCAGTTCCCCATACAAAGCAAAATCATTACTAGCATGTTTGTTTTGAATCAATTAACTCTTGACCAATTCACATGATAAGTTCACTCGCCCAAGAACATTTTCTGAATTACAAAAACAATTAGTCCTTTTGTCTATATCCAAAAAAACATACAACTTCTTGTTCCCAATATTTAAATAATTAACTATCTATAAAGATTGAAGAAAAGCGATTTAAATGCCACAAATACAAGAAACTTAGGGCTTTGATCATACCTGTAATCATTTTGACATTCACTCCAAGGTTAAGTGCCCTGCGTATTGTTTCGGCACTGTCATGCCTAGGTGGGTCAAACAGAGGCAAAAGGCCAATAAACTGCCATGGGCCACCAGGACTCTCTTTCTTTCCATCTGGGACGTCCTGTATAAAATGGAGAAACCCAAGTAAATATCTAAAGCACAAAGTACAGATACATAAATTAGTCAAGTGTCATGTAATCGAGTATGCAATGAATCAATTACCTGGAATGTTACTGCAAGGGTTCGTAAACCACGTTCTGCAAATTTATCTATAACGGCATGAACTCTACGTTCAATGTCTGATTTATTGTGTGCAAGATTAAGGATCTAGCAGTCAAGGGAAAATTGTACAAATCAGAATGAGAATAAACAAGACTTCAACAGAAATTCATGAGAACAATGCCACTAAGTACCTGTTCTGGTGCACCTTTGCTTACTCTATGCATTTTACCATCACGATCAATATATGTCAATGCTGTTCTCTTATCAGTGGGATTGAAAGGAAGAAAATGGACTTCTCGGATACCGAGACGAGCCTTGATAACAGCAAGATAGAAAAGAAAATGAATATACAAACATGAATACAGAACAAAAATTAGATGTTCTGCAAAGGAATCATGGTGAATAACACATATCAATGACTAACCTCCTTTGGATCAGCCAACATCCCAACTATGGCAGTATCAATTGCATCTTGATTCTCAAGTCTTGAAGCTTGAGCAGCCATCAGAACAACAGTATCCACATCCACGCCTTTTGCAAAAACCTTATTGGTTTTACAAAAATAATTAGAAAATGTGCATGTGATTCAATAGTCACAGTCTCATCAGTGCATGTAAAACAATTCAGCATCCAACCTCGATAAGATTTTTGTCAACGGTAAGCTTGTTTAATGTCAAGGTCCCTGTCTTATCACTGCAAAGCACATCCATGCCTGCCATTTCCTCAATAGCTGTCATCCTCTTTGTGATAGCCCCCTACAAAAATCATAACCAATTAACCCTATATCTAGCTAATGTCCACCAAACATACTCAATTGAACCTAACTAACCTGCAGCGATAGCCTATGAGAACCAATGGCCATAGTCACTGAGAGAACCGTGGGCATGGCAATTGGAATTCCACCAATGAGAAGCACAAGAAGGTTATCAATTCCAGGGCGATATTTTCGATCTTGGATGGGATACATAACAATAATCTCAATAACCATCCCCACAGCAATTGAACATATGCAGAAGTTCCCAATAGCAGTCAAGACCTAAATAACCGGCGGCAGAAAAAAATAACAAATGAATTCTCTTTACAAAAACAGCATTCAGGAGCAGCAGAAAGTAGAACAAATGAAATCCCTTAGCACAAAAACAACATTTAGGATGCTGAAAATATGGTGCCTGCCTTCATGTTACCTTTTGAAAGTGTCCAACTTGGTTAGTGGTATCTACAAGGTGAGCAGCTTTCCCAAAGAAAGTATGAACGCCAGTGGCAATGACCACAGCTTCAATCTCTCCTTGTTTACAGGTAGAACCAGAGTACACTCCATCACCAGGGCCCTTTGAAACTGGCAGGGACTCACCAGTGAGAGCAGACTGAAAAAGTGCACAGCAGAGGGGAAAGCATGGTGTAACTGAACCATTTGGAATATATAACAGATATAACAATAAACTAATGATTTTAAAGGAAAATGAAAAAGGCAAGAATAGTCCACACACCTGATCAATTTTCAAAGGATCTCCTTCAAGTAGACGAGAATCAGCTGGTATAATATCACCAAGTTTAATGCTAACTATGTCACCAGGAACCAGGACTGCGGCATCTTGTTCACTCCATCTACCATCTCGAAGAACCTATCCAACAAAGACAAAAAGGAATGAAACTATGAGGGGAAAAGGAAAATCATTTGCAAAGAAAAGATTTTACAACATAAATATCAAAAGCATCAAGTATTAAACTAAAAGAAGCTAGACTTGACACCTTAGCTTTCGGAGCAAGCCGAGCCATGAGAGCGGCCGCAGCATTACCAGCATTGTTCTCCTCAATGAAACTAATTGTTGAATTTATGACAAGCAAGGTGATGATACCAACAAAATCTTGCCAATCAGGGGGCTTCCCCTGCAAAAGAAAAAATATCAAGGAACAATCAACTAATCAGAAACAAGTCACCATCATGGAAATTAAGCACTCCCAAAGCTGAGTTTGCTCAACTCACCCCTCCATTGGCAAGTGCAATTGCCATTATAGCAGCAGCCTCCATAACCCAAGAAAGAGGATTCCACATGAACCCCAAGAACTTCAAGAATTTCCTCTCCTGAAAAACACCCAGAAACATCACTCGCATCAAAATTCAAACTTTTTAGTGGGACTTATTCTACGTCTGACAAAAGGAAATTCCAAGAACGGGAAGAGGAAAGAGAAAAAGAAGACTAAAACTATGAACCTTTTTCTCTTCAAGCTTGTTGTGGCCAAAAATGACCAACCTCTCCTCAGCAGCCTCGCTGCTGAGACCTTCTTTGCTACATCTAAGATTCTCGAAAACCTCCTCAACGGGAATATTCTCCTGCATTCGACAGAGAAATAAACACAAACACCAGAAAGAAAGAAAGAAAAACAGCACAACCCATCAATGAAACCAAAAAAGGCACAGCGTGGAAGAGACTCAAAGAGACGTAGAGTGTTTCAGATCTGTTACCAAATCTACAGTTTCCTTCAACACAGCCTCCAATACTTGGGACTTGTCTCCCATGGTAAACCACTTCCTCTTCCCCTCCCAACTTTGTCAAACTGCAAACATAATAAAAAAACAGCTCAGAAATCAGCAGAAGGCGTGCACAGCACAACCAGTGAGAGCTGAGAGCACAAGCACTAAAGCATATTGCATAGTATACAAAGAAAGATAAAGAAAGAAAGAACAGGAAAAAGAAAAATGTTTGCAGTGAAGTTGGACAACCTTAATGGCTGTGACACCAAATTTTGGGATCCAAGACTGAAGTGATGTTCAAACTGCAGGTGAAAACACAAAACAACAACTGCTGCTAAAGAACAGAAGCAAGATGGCAAAAGCAGAAACAGTTTTTGCAAATGCAACTGTAAATGTAAGCATGTAGGAGAAACACAGAGTGAGTCAGTAACCACTCACAACTCATTCACCCTTTCAACTTCACTTTCTCTCTTCTTCTTTTTCCTTTTCTTTTATAGAATTTTCTTATTTTCTGTTCTTACACTTATTACTTATTATTTCTTATTTATTTGCGAAAAAAAAATCATCATAAAAGACCTGATGCAGAATGAATGTCACCCCGCGTGTTAATTAAACTGGATTACTTTTTAATCACGATTAGCATTGTTAAAACGTCTTCTCCTCTTCCATTATATTTTTAAGATTAATTGCACGTTTTATTTTCTCATTTATTTTTCAATCTTCAGATTTTTATCTGTATTTTTTTTTTTTTTCACAGATTTAATTGTCAGAGATAAACTTGTTCAGATTAGTTACTGTACAAAGAAAATGCTTAAAGTATGATTTATGATTAGATGATAAATATAAACACCTCTTAGCATATATTTAGATCAACTTTAACACCAATGGATAATCTTTATTATTTAAATTTGTATGTGTATAAATTAAGTTTATGCATTACTTTAACATATAATATAAAATAAATTGTTGTAACACTTCATTATGATACAGTACATTAATACTTTTTTATTAAAAAAATCAACTATTTCAATTGTAATTAATTTTATTAAATACATATTTAATTGTATCACATTTTTAAATGGTTAACTTTTTATTAAAAGGCAAAGATAAGAAAATTTTATATTTATTTTTTATTGAATTTTCTTACTTTTTGTTTTTTATAAAAAAAAATCACTTTTCTAAAATAAAAACGGTTAGACAGATGTCTTCTATTCACACACAACAAAAAATTTACTATCATTTAAATATAATATAAAATTATTTCAAAACAATTAATGGTGCAAAAATATTTGCATTAATATTAATTATAAATACTAAACTTATAAAAATATATAAATAAAGATGTATTTATCTTTCATTTAAACTAAATTGTTTCGTAAGTTTAATTCACCTATTTTTTTTCAAACAGTAATTTTTATGAAAAAACTACTATTTGAGTTACCATTGATAATTAAATAGGAGAGTCACGATGATGAGCATAACAATTATAAATCTTTTTAACCCCACTTTGTTAAACATTTTAGCAAATTTTTTCCATTTTGAATATAATTTTATTACAATACTAACAAAACATTAAATATTTTTTTCTTATTTTCTCATTGACCATCTATTACGAAATGAGAAAATAAAAATAAGTAGATGTGAAAGAATCTATTATATATATATATATATATATATATATATATATTAAAAATGTATAAATTGTAAACATTTTATTACATTTTTTTTATTTTATGTAAGAGTTTTTTTACCACAATTTTATGTAAAAATGTTCAACGTCAAATAAAACAAAATAAAGGAGCGTTTTTGTTAGATATAAGTGTTAAATCTTTTTATACTTGCAAGAACTTTAATAGTATTCAATTATAAAAGGTTAGTTTTCTAATACAACATAGTAACCAAAGTTTGAATCTATATTAATAATTCCCAGGTATTTCAAATAAAATTTAAAATAATATACTCTTAGAATCATGATTTTATATGTTATGTTTAATAAAGTAGTTTGTTTTCGGAACATGATCATCGTAATAACTTTGAATTTAATTCTCTTGAAAATGTGTAAAGTGAGAAAATAAAAATATATATTATTTATGTCAAAATATTTTATAAACATAACTAGTTTTAAAATATTGGATCTGTCTGTTTAATTTTTTTTTAATTGAGTAATCAAATTTTTAAATATTTGAATAATCTTATTTAGGAGAATCAGAGAAAGAAAACGATCGTACTACGATGTAACATCTTCATTTTTATTGATATGAATATTTACATTATACTAATTAATAAATAGGTATATACATCTAATTTATATACTTACAATACAGTATGTGAATATTATTTTTTTATATAAGAATTATATATATATATATATATATATATATATATATCAAAAGATAAAAAAAAAATATTCTCCAATAACTCCTCAACTTCCAAGAAGTGTTGAGATCCATTTACATGTAATTTTGCTTTGATGTTGTAGGTTTAAAAAAGAAAATAACAATCACATACAACAAAATAAGGTAAGCTTACAATTTTAAAACTTTCACTGCAATTATAATCGGTATTCATTCAACAATGTTCACATATCTTTTAATTTTACATCACAACACATCAATCATCACGCTTCATCCAATTCAATGTCATAAATCTATGAATCACAATATTTCATCCATATCCGTGTACTAAATAATCAAATGTCTATTAATATCTATTGTTCAACATTATCATGCTAGAAATCCATTGACCAACCTACATAAACATTTAACTCTACTTTCGGAAGACTCGTGCATTGACTTAGACTTAGAGATTTGCACCTAGTGTACTACCGTTGTGGAATTCACATAATCATGTGCATAATAATCTTAGTACTAAATCATCTCATATGATATTGTTAATTCATATGACAGGTTAAACTAATTATCTTTTCAACTACCAATCAGATAAACCTCATTCAACTATCACCACCAGATAGAGATAAGATACCTCATTCTAAACGAATCCCTAATTAATGCATATCCTAACAACCTCAACACTATATTTTCTTTGTTGAAAAGACTATATCTCGATCGCAATTTCACATGATTCATATTTCATATCACTTATAAGTACATCTTTCAATCACACAAAAGTTTAGATTTTTAAATAATCCCAAGATATAAAAGAAAATCACATAAATACATAAACTAATTGTTTAAACTACCTATATAAATAAAAATCTACATATGATTTAATTAGAACAGTAAACTATTATTAAATAGCATTCCAAAAACAAAATTCAAAGTTTAAGGTTTTTTAGCTTGAGCGAAAATAATCTAGCTTGAATGAAAATGACATCGTTTGAGCGAAAATGAGGCTAAGACCAAACTCAATTCTAATACTCTTTTTGTTTGAGCAAAGATGGACCCAAGAGCAAGATAATTTTTCTTGTTATATTATCGGTTGAACGAGAATATCATAATAAAACTTTATAAAACTGACTATTTTTCAACCTTTTCTGCCAAAAACCAATACTCCAATTTGTATTTTATAAAACATAAGATAAAATGATATTACCTTGATCATAATTAGACATGTACTCTTATTGAATTCCTATGTCAACATGTATATATCTATACACTTATGATTTATAGATAAGATTCATTAAAATATCAATTCAACAACCAACATTCATCAGTGTTTACACTTCAAATGATTCATAATATAATTCAAAAACATTCAAGAACTTCGTCAACATCACAATCAACATGTACATTACCAAACTATCAGAGTCTATTATATATACTTTTAAAATCAATATCAGTCAAATCATTTTAATTCACCAACATAAACCCTGCAGGAAAATTTGAAGTTTGTGACCATGTCATTTTCACATCTAGATCTTCTAACTTAGGATTCTATTGAAAACGTGTTTACCCAGACAAATCATAAAACTCAATGTCAAGAGCAAAAATGAATTTACTCTAACCAAAATTTTGAATGGGCAATACCCTACTCACTGTCATGAGTCTAGTGATGGCTTCAATTGTTAGTATGATGAAGGAATGGGTAGAAAATTTAGAGAGAAGACAAAGGAGAAAAGAGAAAAAAATTTCTAGAAAGATAGTTATAATAAAATGAAACTTGAATAACTAATTTTTCTAGTAAAATATTTGTTTATCATCACTTAAAAATAAATTACTTTTTTACACAATTATTTTTTAAACATAAATAAATATATTAATTTACTTTAACACTTTAGACACACACAAAAACTTGTATGTTGTCATTTTAAATAATTTTCATGTAAAAGATAAGAATTTAGTTTTTATATAAATATTTAATTGACACTCACATTGTTTTCGTGTCTTATTAATAAACGGGATAATGTAGCAAAGTTAATAGAGAATATATATTTTATGCCTAAAGAAAACTGATTAGTCAGTAAAGTTATCAAAACATATTACATATTTAAAAAAAAACTGATTATACATTTACTAGCAGAAATATAGATATTATATATATATATATATATATATATATATATTGGACTTAATTGTAATAAAAAAATATTTTTTATTCTATTGTTAGATTTGAAATAAAAAAAATTTAAAATACAATAAAAATAAAATACGAACGTAAATTATTTATACAAAATAGTTAATCTGTTGTAAAAAAATTACCCTCAGAATATATAAAAATAAAATTTATAAAGAGGGATTAAATTTAGTCCATAAGTAAATGCCTTTACCACGTGGACAGCATTGATTGGTTTGAAAGGTAAACTTGTAATTTCAGTATTTAATGTAGTTTTGTGTAGAAAACATAGAAAGTTCCGCTCAGATTTTCAGTTTTATTTAAATTCTGTGATCGTTTGACATATGCGCGGGGAAAAATCAACTTGTACGGTATTGTTGTCACTTCATTAATTGAAAAAAACAAATAGGGTTTTCAAAAATAATTGAGCAGAAGTAATTATGAGAAGAAAAGTATTTTATTATAAATTAGTTTTAAAACCAAAATTTATAAAACATGTCTATTTCTATTTAAAAGTGATTTTATTGTATGGTAAAAAAATAAATTCATTTCAAAATATTTTTAAAATATATAATTTTGAATTTTTAAAATTAAGGGAATAAATTTGAAAGTGTATAAAAACTTTTAAGAAATTTTTTAAAATGATTATTTATTATATTTTTTTCTTTATTTACTATTTATTTACATGACAGAATTTTTCATCAAAAAAACTTTCTTCTATTTTTTATTTTATTTCTCTACACCAAAACATTGGGGGAAAAGTTGACTTTTGACACAATAGAATGGTACCCTTTTAATTAGTGTAGGTGAGGAAGTTGTTGATAAATTTGTTGCCCTATAGTGAAAAACTTAGTGTATCAATTCATTAAATAAATACAAATGAAGCAATAAAATCGATTAAAGTCAACTTTATAAGAGATTTGAATAATCTAAATCAGATTCTAAATTTAAGCATACCTGGACATTTGGATTTCATGTTATTCGTAATACTAATATTTTTTTCATACATATTTCTAGCATTATTTTTATTCAACAAGTTTTAAAATATTTTTAAGTATGTAAATACAGTTTTGTGTTTTTCAGTTCTTAAAAAAAAATAGATTGCAATACTGTGTCATTCATTAAATTTTTTCTTACTTTTTAACTCGCTAATTTATTTTTAGTCTTGTACTCTTTATATATATATATATATATATATATATTATTTCGACACTTACAATTTGTTTTTGACATACAGTATTTTCAATATTTATATTTTGTTCCTGTAGGGAGATGAGAATTATTGAAGTCTTCGTCTTCCTCCTTCGATTGGACAGGTTACTAGGGCTTCGTTGGATCCTTCTCACCTTCGTACTTTTCCTTCGCCTCTCAGTCTCGGATGAATGCCAAATGGGGGAGGTACTTGCAGAAGGCACTCTAACGCTCAAGTCAGTAAAGCGGGTGATCGACATTTGGGTAGGTGCACAGTAATAAATGACGTACCTTTTTCCTTGAAATGTGTGCTATTTATATTATTTTAATGGACTTACCTTATTGGGTCTGATTAGTAGAATGGATCACACTTAGGATTACATTATCTAATTTTTAATGATAGTTTAGCTTCACTAACCTTGATTTGAGCGTTAATGGTTATATGTGTCGATTGGTCTGATTGTGCGTGGTGTGTCGACCAGGTAGACTGAGATACATCAGCGCATGTCTCAGTCATCTCGGACAGGGAGACCGAGACACGTCATGATGTCGGTCGACCATATCGGTACATATTTTAATACTAATTTTGATTGTAAATAACAAAATCACCAAGGATTGAAAGAGTTAGATAAAATATGATTTTTTTTTTCAGAATGGTAGTTTCACACTTTTTTTTTTGCAGATATAAAAGGACTGAATTAATAAAGAAAAGTGTTATCTAAATGCTTTTACAAAGTCTAGAAGAAATCACTTAGATGTAATACCAAAAAGTAATAGTATAGAAAAAGATTATAAAAGATAATCATTTTATATTATTTCATTCTAATTCTGACTTATTTTTAATACTTCTTTAGTTTATAAAGATTTTACTAATTGCAATAGATTATAAATGAATTTTCCACTACTATTTTTGTTTATAAATATTTTCAATATAACTTTTTTCAACAATTTAAAATTTTAAGTTTAAAATCTTAAGTATTCTTTCTTAATAAATTATTCATATTTTTTTACAAACTAACTAGGTTTGGTAAAAATATGTTGAAGTCTCAGAGTGAATTTATAATCAAGCTAAAGTTTTACTTTTATTTATTTGTTTCACAATGTTTATATAAAGATTATTTGTTTGAACAAGTTGTCCAATAGCTTGATAAAGGATTAGTAGTTAATAATTATTTTATTTTTTATTTTCTCGTATTTATGACAATGTTTATGTCACATATTCAACTATTTATTGGAATCAAATAATATTTGTAAGCATATTTATCTTTTTGCACTTTTTTTTTCTTTTTCTTAAAATTCTCTAGATAATGACATATCCTTCATAACTTAAAAAGGCAAAACATTTTACTATCAAAGCTTCCGACATCAAATGATGGATGGATTAGTGAAGAGGAAGAAAAAGAAAAATACAGGAGATTTTGGATTTTGGAATGACATAAAAATCATTCATAAGTTTATTCTTCTATATTTCTTTAAAAATGAAAGATTTACTTTCAAACACTTTTGAGATATCAATGACACAAAAATTTTGTTGAAGTATAAGATGAATATTATCTTGATTTGGTAAGAGTTTTTTTTTCTTGAGTCACAAGTATAGGGGAATATTAATTTCAAATTTTAAGGGTACTGAAATTATAATTGATAATTATACTTGGGCCAACATTGGTGAGTTCAAGTTAGAATGTGAGTTTGCTTTTTTTTAAGACTAGGAAATTTTAATAAGTATAACTGGATTATTTGAAAAAATCTGATCAAGGAACCAACTTCCAAAATTTTAATACAGGAGGTAAGAAGATGGATGAAAAACTTCTAGCCTTTGTCATTGTTTGGATTTTTGCTCCAAGAGGGAGCAACCATGCACAACTGTCTAAGGATGACATGATGTATAATTATGTTTTTAAGAATGACATTCAATTGCATTCGCGTGATATGATTTATGAATTGAAGGCAAAAATATTTTATGTATAAATTTTTCTTTGTATTTTTTTTCTCAAAAGATTTTGAGCACTATGGAGTTTATTTAAGGGGAAACTACTACAATGCACCCTTATAATAAGATTGAGGAAGTTGCTCTTCATAAAATGGGAATGGTGGAAAGAGGTGAACAATGGATGTACAAAGACAAGTTCAGATACTTGAAAAACAACGTGAGCCCATGTAAACTGATGAAGCTCAAGCAAAGAAAAGAGAAGAAAATCTCATTTCTCCATTTCAATAAGCTCTCTAGAGATTGCATGTGAGATCTGTTCCGGTACGCCAATATAGTCCCACATCACTCAGGAGTTGAGGCTAAGGGCAGTTTATAAACTCTTTCCTCCTCCAACCCATTGAGGCTCCTTTTAAGGACAAAACCATGATGGAACATCGACTTCCAAAGTGGACAATACCTCGAATGCGATGATTGACCCTAGCGATGCTATCTCTCAGACTTGAGATCGAAACATTGGCGCCCATCGTGGAGCTGAAAAGGTTCCTTAGCCCCTCAACTAAGGGGAATCCTCCCCTTAGAACTCAATTGGGGGACTTGTTTTGATATGCCAATATAGTCCCACATCGCTCAAGAGTCGAGGCTAAGGGCAATTTATAAACTCCTTCATTCTCCAACCCACCGAGGCACCTTTTAAGGACAAAAATGTGATGGAGCACTGACCTCTAAAGCGGACAATACCTTAGATGCAATGATTGACCCTAATGATGCTATCTCTCGACAAGATCTAAGTTGAAGTGATGAATCTATATTAGTTTAGGTTTAAGGTGAGAGAAGCTAACCTTATTCTATTTGGGAAATAATTTATATTGTGTGAATAAAACCTTAAAGAATTAAAACCCTAGGATATATTCTTGTGGATTTTAGTTGATTTTGTTTTGAAATTGGAATTTTAGTTGTTGGATGATTAATTTGGAGTGTTGTGGATTTTGATGATTAAATGAGAAGTATTTTTTTACAGGGATTATCTATGATGAAAATTAATTGTGCACGTGTATATTTGATGGATGGTGTATTAGGTTTATGTAAACTTTTTTTAATAAGATTTGTTAGTTTGGATTGACTTATTAATATAGTTTTAATTTATTAGATATCTAAATTTGATATTAGAATATTGTATCGTCCCGTACCCGGGCGTTGATAAAGTCAAGGTCAAAGTCAACGTCGAGGTCAAAGTCAACATAAGGCGTTGCCTAGGTAAGGTGGCGCCCAGTGCAAGCATCGCCAAGGCGGGGCGTCGCCAAGAGGAAGCGTTGCCAAGATAAGACGTCGCCTAGAGTAGGCGTCGCTAAGGTAGGGCGTCGCCCAGGTAAAATGTCACAAAAGCAAGGCAACCACAGCGTTGCTCCCCGATACCCATGGGTAGGAAAGACCATGGAGGGAGTGACGCCGTGGGAAGGCCTCAAACCCCGAT
>Ga0123342_1002116_pt1 | contig 33276 bp, 20 predicted proteins | sample Turbeawhitnodule_FD_89960 | JGI IMG/M metagenome (GOLD analysis project Ga0123342, IMG submission 89960) | Root nodule microbial communities of legume samples collected from Mexico - Turtle bean Mexico white nodule | ecosystem: Host-associated > Plants > Roots > Nodule | place: Mexico: Nepantla... | reverse complement strand
CACTTAAGTAAAAAATAAAATAAATTTAATAAAATGTTAAATAATCAAATTATACTTAAATTTAAAATTATAATTCATGATTTCTTTCAATTTTACATTTTTTTTATTTATAAATGAAACTTATATTTTTTTTAATTAACTAAAATATGAAAAATTATTCATCATTATTTATTCTTCTTTTATATACAAGGGTAAATTTGTAATCTTACAAATTTTACTATTCAAAATAATTTATAATATTCTTACAACCATCCCATCATTCACAATTTCCAATAAACTTTCTTCATAATCCACTCTAACATACCCCAATCCAAACAACCTCAACTTTCTTCACACTTTCTTCACACTTCCACTCCCCCTCACCCTCAACTTTCCACTCTCCCACACCCTCTAATCCAAACAAAGAAGTAGTGATAAAGTTATTTGTCCTCTTCCTATTAGATAGGAGTTTCCTTCACCAAACTGGGTTAAAATTAACATTGATGGGGTTGTTAGGGGCATCCTGGTCTTGGTACTTGTGGAGGTATTTTATGTGGGAGTATGTGGGAGTTTATTGGTGTTTTCTTTGCGTTTCTTGAAGTCTGTTATGGTTGTTGAGTTTTATGAAGTTATGCATGCTATGGAGGAAACTCAAAGGATAGGGCTTACTAATGTCTGACTTAATGTGATGTTGTCTTGGTTTGTGATGCGTTTACTGCTAAGACTAATGTTCCGTGAATGCTTCATAATTGAAGGGTTACTCATATTTTCCGTGAAGGGAATGCGTGTGCTAATAAGTTGACTAATTTTTTATTTATTCATAGAGAATCATTTCATTGGTATAATAGGTTTCCATCTAGTATGTTTTTTATAATTCTTTATGAATATGTATAGTATACTTATGTATCATTTTTATTAACATATGGATTACCCTAAAATGACTTTTCGGTTGGATTTTGACTTGGCCCCGGCATAGGTAGAGTCGAGTCAATCTGGGCCAAAGTCGAGTTGATTCGGTCCGGACAAAAGTCGAGTTAAGTTAGTCAAGGCAAAAGTTAAGCATAGTAAACCCTGGTCCAAGACGAGTTGAGTCGGTCTAGGCCTATGTCAAGCCAAGTCAATCGGGCCCATGTTGAGCTGAGTCGGCCCAGGCCGATGTCGAGCTAAGTCGGCCTGAGCCGATGTTGAGTAAAGTTAGATTGGGCCCAAGTTGAGCCGAGTCGGCACTAGCCTGTGTCGAGTCGAGTCGGCCCGAGCCCATGTCGAGTCGAGTCGGCCCGAGCCCATGTCGAGTTGAGTTGGTTCGGGTCGATGTTGAGCCGAGTTAGTCCTGACCCATGTCGAGCCAAATCAATCAAGGTCGGTATCAAGTTTAGTCGAGTTAGCCTGGACCCATGTAAGAGCCAAGTCGACCAGGGTCGATGACGAGCCATGTCAGCCCAAGCCGTTATCGAGTCCAGTCAGCCAAGCCGATGTCGAGTCGAGTCGATCGCGGATGATGTTAAGTCGAGTAGGCCCATACCGATATTGATTCGTGTCGAACTAGACCCATGTCGAACCGGGTCCATGCTTAGCCAAGTAAGCCCAGGCCGATGTCGAGCCGAGTCATCCCATGTTGATGTTGAGCTGAGTTGATTGTGGTTGATGTCTAGCCGAGTTGGCCTGGGCCGATGTCGAGTCGTGTTAGACAGAATCCATGTCTAGCCGAGTTGGCCCGGGTTGACGTTGAGCCAAGTCAGTACGGGCCAAGTTTGAGCCTAGTCGGCTCAGGCCCATGTCGAGCCGAGTCGATCCTGACCGATGTTGAGCTGAGTCGGTTCGGTCCCATCTCAAGCAAAGTCAAGCCAGGACGATGTCAAGCCATGGTCGAGCCGAGTCAGTCCTGACTGATGTTAAGCCGAGTCGGCCTCGGTCGATGTCGATTTCAGTCGTTCCTGACCCATGTCAGGTGGAGTCAGTCTGAACCGATGTCGAGTCGAGTTGGTACGAGCCGATTTCGATCCGAGTCGGTTTGGTTGATCTTGGTCGATGTCAAGCCATGTCGGTCCGGGCCAAGGTCGAGTGAGTCGATCCAGGTCGATGTCGAGCAGAGTCGGTTCTGGCCGATGTCGAGTTGGTCCGGTCCGATCTTGAGACGAGTCGATCCTGGCCCATGTCGAGTTGAGTTGGCACCCAAAAGAGGTGGAGTCGGCACCTGACCCATGTCACACCAAGTTGACCCAGTCGCACGTCGAGCTGAGTCGGTCCCGACCCACATTGAGCTGAATAGGCCCGGGCTTAGGTTGAGTTATCACTGGGTCTAGGTTAGGTCAATTCTGTTCGAGCCCATTTTAGGCTAAGTAGGCCCATAACTATGTCGAACTGGGCCAAGTAGAGTCAAGTCAACACAGACCTATGTCAAGTTGAGTTAGTATGGCCCATGTTGAGTTGAGTTGGCCCGGGCCCATATCGAGTTTAATCAACTCAAGCCCATGTCGAGTTGAACCTTATTGGTACCAGGTCGAGCCTAGTCTGCCTGAGTCCAAGTCAACTCGATTTGACCCGGGTCCAAGTCTAGCGAAGTGAGCCCGGGTCCAGGTCTAACCGAGTGGGCCCGGGTATAGATCTAGCCGAGTTGGCCGAGGTCCAGGTCGAGTTGGTTTAGGCCGAGGTTGAGTCAAGTTAGGCCGTGTCCAAATCGAAATGGATTTAATCTAATTGACAAAGTGAATTTAATCTAGATTTAATCCACTTTAAATGGATTTGAAAAATCCAAATAAATCTGATCAAGTTAAAATGGATATAGATTTTAAAAATCCAATCCATGACCTCCCCTAGTTTGTGTAATTGATACATTTTTGCCACTTGCCTTTCAGACCATTACCACATTGGGCAACCATGTGGTGTAATGAGGCTCCCCGATATGTCCAGCCTAAAAAAGTTTCTCGACCTTGGACCTCGTTGCCGCCCGTTTTTCTTCCCCCGACTTCCATTTCTTCTATACGAATGATCGTGCTTCCTTATAGATCAAGAGTCTATGTGTAATCACTTTGGGGCTTACCCCCGACATGTTGATTGCAATCCACGTAAAGAGGTGGACATTCTCTCTGAGTGTCTTGTGAATTGAAGGTGCATCACTGGTGGATAACGATGTTCCAGATTCGTTGTGTGCTTCTTATCCTGCAACGGGATCGGTCAGAGATCCTCATCGAGTTCGAGTCAAGCATCGTTCATTCAAGGGTCAATATCAACTAGGGCGACCGTGTACTCCCATCGTGAGACCCTAAGCTTTTGCCTTGAGGCTCTATGCTCTTGTGATTGCCCCTGCTTGTTCAGGTCGACCCTCTATGTTGAACAAGGTGCTTTGTTGCTTCCAAATATGCTTTGAAGACTTGAAGAACCTACTGTTGTGTTTGTTTGTGATGTTTAGTAGTTTTTGAATTGTCAATTTACATCTAGTATTGATTTAAAAGAAGTTTTTTCTAAAAGCTATGTGAGTTTTAGTTAGTTGTTTCGAGCTTTCAATCAGTTGAAAAAGTTGTTGTATGAGGTCTTATGATTGCAACAAGTTTTTTATCCAGTTGATTTGTCGAAACAATCGATTGAATTGCACTTAGTGTTTTTCAAAGATTTTGATTTTTTTTTACTTACTTTTGTCTTTTTTGTGAGGCAAAAACAGACGGTTATTTCAATAAATTAATTGGTTGTTTTATGTGAAATTATTAACAGAAAAAACAAATCAATTAGTTATTTTTCAAATCAATCAGTTGTTTTTTAACATAATTCTGTTATGAATTTCAAATTGTTTTTTAAATGTTTCTAACTGTTTTAAAATGTTTCTAATTGTTTTTTTATTAATAATCCAACAATATTAACTACTTTTTTAGTCAATATAAAAACTGTTTTATGATCATTTAAAAAGAAGATGAAAGCCACTTTATTAAAAACGCTTGCAAGAGAAGACAAGAGCTTTTGGATAATTACATGTGTGTGAATAGAATCTTGGTTTTCTATTCTTTGTTCTACTACTTTGAAAATCCCTTGTGTATTTTATTTCCTTCTTTGAGTATTGTAATTGTGTGCAAGTTAGTCTCATAAGGGTTTCTGGAAACTGTGGCATTGTCAAAGAGTGTTGTGTGTTCTTAAGGGGTTCAAGATCAACATTCTTGGTGTGTGTTTTGTAATTTAGTTTTGATTGCACAGTGAATTCTCAGTGGAAAGCTGAGGACTGAATGTAACTCTTGGTTAAAAGTGAACCAGTATAAATCTCTTTATGTGAATCTCTCTTTCCCTGCTCTTTACACTCCTTTATATTATGCTCTTTGTTTTTCGGTATAAACAGTCAGTTTCAATAAAACAACTAGTTGATTTTTCATAAAGAACTGTAAATATGATATTTTATCCAATTGAATAGAAAATCAATTGATGCATTTTTACAAATATTTTCACTATACTTTTAATCTTTGCAAAATCTTGTGAACAAAATTCATCTCCCCTCTTGTTTTGGCCACATGTTTTAACATTCTATCGGTCGACTCCATTCTTAAGCTAGCCACATAACATTCTCGTGTAACCTTTTGATCTACAAGCATAGTTAGAATATCCCTAGATACCAATGAGAACTTCATTGCTAAATAATATCTCAATATTATTGTTCCTAGGCGGTTGAGGGACAATCTCCCCAACAATATGTTGTAAGATGTGTTGACCCTTGCTTGTGCCTCCGTGAAGGCTCGACGTGTCGAGACCGACGCTCTGGTCAACGCTCATCATCGTGCGATCAGCGAGGGTAGTACTCCCTACGCCCCTCCTCTCTCCTTGAATGTTCCTTTCTTCGTGGAGGGGAACGTTTCACGCTTCAATGGTCACCTTCCATGTATTTACGTAGGTGATCAACTTGGATAAGCTCCTCAATCTTATGCTTCAACGCCTGACACTCCTCGATCGTGTGTTTGATATTGCGATGATACCGACACTTACATGACGGATCAACATCTCTGAGACTCAACACCTTCCAAGGAGTCAGAAGGAGATCCACACTCAGAGCCTCATCCATTATCTTTCCTCTGTCATTGTTCAAAGGGGTGTATTTGGTGAATCGAGTTGCCGTTATTCTCCCTGTATATGTTGTTTTTTCCGAATGAGGGTGGACCAATCTTCTCTTTCTCCTTCCTCTTTTTGCCCTCGGTATTTGCCCAGACTTGGTTCCGGTATTCATGGAGTTCCTCCAGCTGCATGAATTTGGTTGCTCGCTATAGGAGCTCATCCAAGTTGGAGGTCTACTTCTTGCATAAGCTATCGGGCGAACGACCTCAGTCGGAGGGTCGTGACCATGTGAGCATGGTGACTTCCGGGCTTAGATTTTGGTTGTTTAGCGTCACCTTGGTAAACCCTTCCATGAATACTTGGAGAGACTCTCCCTTTTCCTAGCGGATGTTCACGAACGCGATAGATTTAGGTGATGCGGTTGGCTAGTGGCAAACTGTGTTGTTGCTTGCTTGGACGAATTGCCCTCGATCAATTGTCGCTTTGTGTCCTCATTCTCCTTTCGGATAACTCATATCTCCTCCTCATTCTTGTGATTCATTTCCGCCATATCCCTATTGAAGGGACATGAGATAGGCCATTTGCTCGGCCTCAAACATCTTCTCGTTCGCCATATTCCTGCTAGATATCATCTACTTGACTTTTCTTTCTCTGATTTCTCTCGACCCCATGGTGGGCGTAGTTGTTCTCGTACAAAAGACACTGAGATAACTCCTATCGGTCGTCAGTACCTCCATTCACTAGCTCTTTAGGTTTGGTCGGGCTTTACTTCCTTCTTCCACTCTCATTCACTACCTTCGGTCAAGCTTCTCGTCCTTCGTTCGCTCTTGGTTGAGAGGACACCTACAAAAGGTGTTTTGACGCTCAAGTAAGTGTTCGGTATTCGATGCAATAAACACGTAATAAGGACATACATTTTCCTTGAAAATTGTGCTTATTTATATGTATGATGGACCCTGTTGGGTCAAAATTAAAGTATGGGTCGTGATTAAGAATGTATGACCTAGTTCTGTGTATAGCTTAACCTTATTAATCATTTATTGACCTTAATGCATTTAAAACATGTCGATCAATCATAATCGGAAACTAAAACATTTAGAACTAGTCCGATTAATCGATTGATACACTATCATTAGTTTATTTTAACGTAATTATATTTTGAAGTTAAAATTTAAACCACGAATTAAATATTTATAGTATACAATATTAAGTATCAAATGTCTCTCTGCCAAAAAAATATTAGATACCTTAATCTTTAAATTATCTAAACCATATTAATTTATTTGCAAAATCCTTAATCCAATTCTCACCATTTTTTTAAGTGATCGAATATTTTTTAACGGTCTGTCTTCCAGTCAGCAGGCATAAATTATTTTTATCATTATATTGATTCTTCGTAAAGATACATAAATTTCAATAGTTTTTTTAATACCACTGTTTTTCAGAAATTAAGTCAATAATAAAGTTGGAGTGATAAAGTTTTTATTGGTGAGATAGTGATGAAGTTAATAATGATCTTATTTAAAAGGCTAATGTTTTTGTAGGACAAAAAAAGTTGAAGATTTTATCTTATTTATGTGCATTTAACTGCTAATTACTTAATTACTCGCGGTCTTACATTACAAACACGAGCAAGTTTGATCGAATTTAGATTTAAGAAGTAAGTAATCCTTCCCAAGTTTGATCCAAATCTCATCCCATTCGACGTAATTTTTTGGGTAAAGCAACAACAAACAAAACCAGATGCGCGCAAAGTCAGTGTCTGATCCCAATTTCTAATCCACTTTTCGTCAACGAGCGGACCAAGCGAGGGAGCAACGATCACGTTCATGCACAGTAGTGTGACCAGTGAAGTAAAAGTAAAACCCGAAACTCTCCAACGCAAATAAATAACTACGCAATCGCCATATTTTGCAGTTCCGAACTCGCATTTTCATGCCACAACGTCCAGATCTCGCTGAGAGTGAACGCAGCTGTTTCGCTATGAAACGCGGCTGTGAGCGGTGGATCTCGGCGTCTTAAGTTGAGATGCAGCCGAACTTGTTTCCCTTTGGAAGCGTGCTGGGGAATCCGTTCATTTTCAATGGTGATTTGAGTGAGGGAGGAATCGATAGCTCTAGGGTTTTCTTCTTGCTACCGTTCTTCTTGCTCTCCCAGGGAGGAGCAATGGATTTGTCCAAGGTCGGAGAAAAAATCTTGAGCTCCGTTAGGTCCGCGAGATCTATCGGATTGCTCCCTCCAGTTCCTGATCGTCCCGAGGTAAATCCACCTCCGCATGATTGTCTTGTAGAATTGCGTGGCCATCACTACTAGACTCGTTATGCTGAATTTGATTTTTAATTTCGGAACGTGGTTTTGGTTTTAGATAATGCCGTTCAATTGGATTGCTAAAACGTGTTTTGTGTTTGTGGCTAAGTTAGTGTGAAGCGTTAACTACGTTGTTTTTGATGCATTTTATGCTAGTTTTGGATTTGATGATGTACCGTTGCTCTGCGCATGCTATTTGGTTGCGAATTAACACTGATCAAGACTTTGTGATAGAACTAGCGATTGCGAGTTTGATTTGGAAAATTAATGAAATCAGGAAATGGATTTCGTCAAGAATATTGGTTCTGTAAGAGGACTTGCGAAAAGCCATAGATGTTTAGATGTTTATGGTTGTAGGGAATAGCATGGTTTTGGATTGCGGTTGTGGCTTCTCCATGATCCTTAATATTGCAGGAATACTGTGGTTTTCAACTGCAAACCGAACACACTTAGTGGTCTACAAGTTTTGTGAATATCCCTTGTAATTTCAGGCCTAAGCCCACCCACCGGTGAACCTAACAGTGAATGCTCCCTGTAGTTATCCTTATGCTCATATTCATACACGGTTTGAGTCATATTTTCATGTTTTATAAATGTTGTTGAACAGGTTCCAGCTCGAGCTGCAGCAGCTGCTGCTGTAGCTCGTGCTCTTGCAGGGTTACCTCCTCATCAGAGATATAGTTTTTCATCAAGTTCAGAAGAACTGAGTTCCATATATGGAAGCAGACCTCAAGGCCAAATAGTGGAGGAGCTGGAGGATGAATTCTATGAAGAGGTGTTACTTTCTATATCACTCCTGTTTCAATTTCGTACTGATTTTTCTTTCAACTTCCATTGTGTTGAATGACAGAAACTATTTTCATATGGAGGTTCTGTTGCTCAATCTGAGGAGAAACCTTTTTGTTTGTTTATGTTTATTGAGAGATGGCAGAAAATTTTATCTTTTGGAAGTTTCCAAATTATTGCTTGTACCAGGAGACCTTGGGATGGTTGCTAACAGTTGAGAGCATATAACTTCTCAGTAAGAATTAGTTTTGTATCCTCAGACAGATCACTGATATAACTCTTCATATTTGGAAGTTTTTATACATATGAACTTGTTCCTTTATTTTTAATTAATATTTGAATATCCATTTATTTAGAACTTGAACTTTGGGTGACGGGAATCCATATTCATTAGTAATCAATGTTTCTGTTTTTTTTTATTGTTTTGAGAGACACAATTGATCCAGTCTTTTCTCCTCTTAATTTTCTTATACAGCTTCTTCTTTAGGATACTACTATTTAACAAGTTCTATATTTTTAATATCTTAATGTTTCTACTGATTATAGGAATGTACCAATAATAAAACCTAGTATGAAAAATAGTACTATTGATTATAAAATTTAACCTGATTAAAAATATTCCTATAATCTAAATTTTTCTTGCCCAAATCACCCAGTATGAAAAATTAGAAGGAAAAATTCAGTAACATTAAAATTGAGCTACTAATATACAGAGGAAAAACTATTTTTGTGTGCCCTCTAATGAACTCAAGACTTAAGGAATGGAAATGAGAAAATCTGTTATTATTGAATTGATATCAAGGTATACATGTATGCATAGCAAGTTTTTGAGTTAAATGCCTCACTATAGCTGTTAGTAACTTACTAACTTCAATGAAATTTTGTATTACCCATATTTGATCACCATGAATTGTGGAGGTGAATGTATTCTTTTGAATGCTTTTATGCAGGACTTTGATCCAATTAAGCATATTTTAGAGCATGTTCCAGCTGATGAGAGTGAGCTAACATATTTTGAAAAACAGGTGTGGTTCACGTGTCTCAATCTTGGTAACAGATAAAATACTTTTTAATTTTTGTTATCTTTTTAAGTTAATTTTTTCTAAGTAAAAATTTAATATGGTTGCAATTATGCAAATCTAAATTAAGAACATATTTATCATATCAGACACAACTGATTTTTTTTATAAATTATTGCATCATAAATTACTTCCTATTATTTACTAATGGGAATAGTACTATTTGTAAGAAAATAAAATGTTATCTGATTTCTAGCTTCTAGAAGCTGACTCTATCTGTTTCTATTTTGTACTTCTTTGGGCAGTAGCTGTACTCACTGTAACTTTTTTTTTTATCTTTTCCCCTGTTTCCTTTATTTATACACACACACACACACACACACATCATTGCCTGCTGAGTGAATACACACACTCAAGCTTTTATCTTAATTATCCTTGAGTTTCAACTGTATTAATCTCATTCTTTCCTTTATGTTATATATAAAGAGAGCAATTTTCCGTTTTTGTTCCTTAATGGTTCCATGTTTCTATATTATTATACATGCTTATATGTCTCATTTAGTTGTATTAAATTTTCATAATTTTAAGGCCCGGGTATTTCTCCAATGAGTATGGTGTAATATTCAAGAGTATTATTATCAGATACAAATACATGAAATAAATTGAAGTATCAATGTTTCATAACATTCATTACAAATTGTCATCTCTTGCACTTAAGACCAAATGCCATTGCTGAAGTTACATTACAATTGAGCAATTGGACTAAAACAATATGCCATCAGTGGAGTGCTGATTTGGCAACCAGCTAGCTCAGACATATATTACACCATACTCATTAGAGAAATACCCGGGCCTATGTCTGACACATATCGGACATTCTGCTGAAGTGTCCAATTTATAAAACGTGTTTTTGGGTCTCTAACACAATTTTAACGAGGGAAGGGAAGACATGATGATTATTTTTTATAAGTTAAAAACTCATAAACTTATTGTGTAAGTTTATATTATAATTATAGAAATAAGGAGCAAATCTTATATAATTAGAGATATTTAGATTATATATGTATGAAATTTTTTATTTATTCTCCTATCATATCTTCATATAATGTGGAATTCTTTGAAATTGTTAATTTGTCTTTAGACGAATCTCGACCATAATGTATTTTTCAATGAAAATGATCAAGACGGGGGCGTAATGTTTAAATGAATTAGATCCAGTTTTCAGTCCTTGGACTTTTGGTAGATGGGTTAGATCCATTTTTGTATCAGGTAACAATATGTTCAGATTGTTATACTTGAATAACTGTTTTTATAGATGATTTTCAAAATATAAATCTTGATTGTCAATTTAAATAATTTATAAGGATGTTCAATATATATATATGTCCCCTTGTTTTAAATTTTAGAAATTATAAGTGTTGTAGTGTCTGTGCTACACAGGTAGGAACTGCTTATTTAATTAATAACTACAAACCATTAAGAGCATGTTTGGGACATCGGAAATGGTATATTTCAACTGTTTTTCTTTGAAAAGAGCTGTTTGTAGAATAAGCTGTATGTTTTGGAATAATAACTTGGATTTGTAAAGAAACTTTTATTTTGGAAAAAGTAAGTTTTTTTTTTTCCGAATCTAAAAATTTATAGCTTGTGATTATTTTTATTAGTTTTTTCCCTTTTCAACTTCATACATACTCCTTTTTCTTATGTAAAAGCTGATTTTTACTTTGCGTCCAAAGAAAATTAATTATCTTCAAATCACTTTGAGCAAACTTATCTGAATAAAAAACTGATTCCGATCATAATCAATTATTAAAATAATCTAATTTTCGTTGTTGTTCCAACAAATCTCATTAATATCTTAGTTTGAATTTTGTTAGTTTATTGAATCAGGTTTGTATTATCCTGCTAAATGCTATAAATACTCTTATATAAGATATTTGGTCTTGGAATTTTTCATGTAGGCTGCCCTTAGATTGGTACAACTTGATAAAGTGGCGGAACATTTATCTCGCCATGTTATGGAGCATCATGAAGTAATGGGTAAGTTGAAGAGGTGAACGGAGAGAATTGGCTATACCTCCTCTGTGCTGGTTTTAGTGCACGAGGTCATGTATGTTACATATTTTGTTTAGCATTTGTTTTCTGCTGTGCACAGCTTTTACTTGCTTATTACAAGGCTGTCTATTTTTTATTACCTGGGCAACATTCTTGTTATGATAAAATTACACTAACGCCCCTTGTGGTTTCTTTGAAATTCATACTATACCTCCCCTTTTTCCCCTTTTAGTAACCCCATATTTGTTTGAAATATGACATTCACACACCCTATTTCTCAAGAAATACATTACACTTTGTATCCATAAAGGGGTTATTCTAAAGTTAATAAGGGATATTGTGTGAATTTTGAATAACCATTGGGGGTATCCAAATAATTTGTTCTATTATAATTAGAGTTGTCAATTTGACCTATGATCTATGGATCAATCCTAACCCACTCCTAAAGTAAGCATCCTTTTATTACTAAATGAGTGGGTTAAGGAAGCCCTAACCCCCAAAGCATCCACATAAAAGTGGGTTAGGGTTTGGAGCAAAGTGGGTTTAACCCACTACAACATTAAAATAAGACTTCAATTTACTCCTAAATACTTTTCGGAATTGCATGAGTCCTTAAAAATAAACTAAAATTGCAAATTGATTCTAAATATTTTACATTGTTTGTAAGTTGATCATTAATTGACTTTTATTATTTGCAACTTAACATCAAGGTTGGTGCCCGACCCAACCTACTAGGGTATAGCTTGATTCAACCTGATTTGGGCTAGACTCGACTTTTCCCGACTTGGACCCAACTTGACCTAGGCCTGACACGAACCAACCTAAACTTAGCCCAGGCCAACTCGGTTATACCTCACTTGAGCTCGTCCCGATCTGACCAAGTTTGACTTGAGTTCAACTCGATTTAACTTGTCTTAACTTGAGCTAGGCCTAACCCAACCTAACGTGGGCTCACCTGGGCCCAACCCAAATGGACTTGGGCTCAACTTGACTCAATCCCATCTTGGTTTGGGTCGAATCCAACCCAATTCAACCTAACCTGGGCCTAACCCAACCTACCTTAATTTGGGCCTGACCCACGCCTGGGCTCAACTATACCTAACCTAACTTAGGCTTGAGCCGACCTAACCTTGCATGACTATGGCCCTACCTGACCTGACCTTTCATGATTGGGGGCCAACTTGACCTGGCTCGACCAGGTTCAATCTGACCTAGGCTCGACGAGGTTCAATCTAATCTGGGCTCGACGAGGTTCAATCTGACCTGGGCTCGACGAGGTTCAATCTGACCTGGGCTCGACGAGGTTCAATCTGACCTGGGCTCGACCAGGTTCAATCTGACCTGGGCTCGAACATGTTCAATCTGACCTGGGCTCGACCAGGTTCAATTTGACCTGGGCTGGTGCCAACTTGGCTTAACACTGGTCCAACTTGACCAGGCCATCCCATTCAACCTAGGCCTAACCCGATTCAAACTAACTTGGGACCAATGTGACATTGCTCGACGTGGATCTGACCTAGGCTAGACTTGTCTCTGTCGAACATGGCATGGCCCAATTTAAACCTAGCCTAACATGGACCCGACTTGACTTATTACAATGTAAGCTTGACTTGACTTAGCATAATGTAGACTCGACTCGACGTAGCACTAGGCATAATCCAAGTTGGCCTGATCTGAACTCGACCTGACTCAGTCTGACATGGACCTGGGCAGGCCAAATTGACATGGTTCTGACCCGATCCAACTATGCCCATACTGACATGGGTTTGGACTTGAGTTGGCTCGACATGGTCCAATCCAACTTGGCCTGATCTGAGTCGGGCTCGTCTCATACTAGACTTGGCTTAAACTAGACTCGGCTCAACTTGGGCCCAACCGAACGCAACCCGACTGGCTTGACTTGGACCTGACTTGACTTGGCCAATATCGACCAAATTGGCATGGTCCCAACTCAACCGACCTAACCTGAGCCCGTCTTGGCTAGCTTGACCTGGTCTTGACCTGACCTAACTTGACTTATGCCTGACCTTCCGTTACTGACCTGTATTTGAATTTGGATTGAGTAAATGCTTTTCATGTGTATAAAGATTATTTAGGTAATTTTTTTTTTCATTTTCTTTTTTAAGTAAGATTTTTTACTTTAAAAAATGGCTCATGGTTTGGCTCTGGCCCATAGGGCTTTTGTGGACATTTTGGCCCTATGGACCTTTTCATATGTGGGATGTTTGGTCTTGTGGACATTGTTGGCCCTGGCCCATGTGGGTTAGGGTGAATTCCTCTAGGCTGAGCCCAATTGAAAGTTCTAATTATTATTATAAAATAATTATTTGCTTCTCAATACAAATTAAAATAAGTTTCTCTTTGGTGTTGTTGGAAGAATGCAATGTTACTTTTAGTTTAAATAATAAATAATTTAGGTTTCAATTCATTGAGAAATCGAGAAGTTTGGTTGATGCAACTTTACTTCTATTGCCAACTTCACATTTGTGGATCACTTTTATATTTATTTATTTTTTAAAAGAAGTTTTAGAATTAGGAACTGATACTTACTTTTGGCCAGTGAAGGGGATGAATTTGGTCAGAGAATTGGAAAAAGACTTAAGAATTGCAAACGTCATCTGTATGGTAAGATCATTACTCATAAAGAGCTGATACTTACTTTTTGATCTATCTTGCTCTTACTGCATTTTTTTGATGCTTTGCAGAATGGAAGAAGACACCTGACATCGTCTATGAATGAGGTTTCAAGGGATCTGATAGTGAATTCTTATTCCAAAAAGAAACAGGCTCTTCTGGTATTTCCTTCTCCCTATATATTTAACTAGCCTTAGTTTCTTGTAATGCCTTTATGCGTTGATTCCTGTTTTCTCGATTTTAATTCATTATGCTAAAAATTGATTTCTTGTTATTCACAATTGGGCATATAAAGTAGTTTAGTCTTGGATACATAGCTTCCATCTTCTTTTGAGGTAGGGGGTGCATGCAATACATGCTTACACTAAGGCCTTACTACTTGTGGTAAACTCATGTTTCATCCATAGGACATGCTTCCAACCTTGCTTGAACTTCAACGTGCTTTGGACATGCAATCAACACTTGAATCCCTTGTAGAGGAAGGGAATTATTGGAAGGTGAACCTCTCTCTATATCTATATGTATGTGTGTGTGTCTGTAAAATGAACTGAGCAAGAAATAATTGTATAACGAACTGAATGGTGTTCATTTTATTAACTTATTGAAAAGAGAATCATACACAGGTATTTATAGCTAACTACTTAACAACAAAAGAGCTGGCTAAACAACCTTCACTGAAAAGATTACATGAGGTAGTTGTTATTGCTAATAACTGGGACTATGTAGTACAACTTTTACATATTAAGTATAGCCAGTTTCTAATATTCCCCCTCAAACTCAAGGAAAATATTTTTTGGTGAAAAAAATCTTTATATTGAGTTTGCCTTTGAAAAGCAAAACGAGCCGAAGAGAGAGGCTTGGTCAGCACATTTGCCTGCTGATACAGTGCTGGAATATGATAGAAGAAAAGCTGCTTGGCCAAAATCTTTTCCTTCACAAAAAATACATCAATCTCCATATATTTTGTATGACTATGAAACACCAGATTATGAGAAATAGATACAACACTTTGATTGTCACAAAGAATTGGAGTAGTTAATGGAACTCTTTGAGCAAAGCAGAGATCCCCATTAATTCAGTACTTGTTTGAGCCAAACTTCTATATTTAGCCTCGGTACTGAGCGGGTAAGAACTGTCTGCTTGCAACCATCAAGATATTAAATTGTGACCAATATCGATGGTTTTTTAAAAGTAAAGTGTCCGTCATCAACATCTGATGACCGGCATCACAAAAGACTTTAAGGCACAAAGATTGTGCAAGAGAAGCAGGTTGAAGATGTAGTCAATGAAACAAAGTAGTACCTTTAAGGTACTGTAGTATTTGTTCAATAATGTCCCAATGAGACTGCAGTAATTGGACATAATTTAAAGACTTTGTTAACATAGCTGATTGCTGGCTGAGTGAAAGTAGCATATTGTAGAGTACCTACCACTGAACGATATAAAGTAAAGTCCAAAAAGAGATTAGGTTCAAACTTAGATAATTTGCTTTGAGAAACCACAGGAGAAGAAATAGAATGAGATGCTGCTATATGGGTTCTGTGAAGCTAGTCCCAAATTTATTTACTGAGTCATAACAATAGAATGATCAGGTAAATATTTCATTTCCAGGCCAAGAAAATAGTAAAGAGAACCAAGTTGTTTGACAGAAAAAGCTGCATGGAGATTAGTAGTAAGCTGTTGAATTAGAGCACCAGAGCTTCCAATGATTATGATATCAGCAACAAATACCAGAAAATAAACAACTTGAGATTGATGTCACAAAGAGAAGAGTCACTACCATGTAAAATGAACTGAACAAGAGAGAGCTGTTTAACAAACTGAATGGTATTCATTTTATTAACCTTCGAAAAGAGAAGTGTACGAAGTATTTATAGCTAACTACTTACAACATAAGAGATATCTAATTGCATTTACTGAAAAGGTTACATGAGGTAGCTTTTAGCAATAGTTAACAGCTCTGACTACTAGTACAGTTTTTACATATAGAATATATCTAAGTACATACTCTAATAATATATATTAACATATATAAATTGTGGTCAATTAATCCCAACTTTTTCTAATTTTTGTTTTTTTGTTCTTAGATCTAAGGCATCTTCTAAGATGATCATATTTTTATTATCATTATGCAGGCATTTCAAGTTCTATCTGAGTATTTGCAACTCTTAGATAGTTTGTCAGAGCTTTCAGCAATACAAGAAATGAGTCGTGGTGTGGAGGTGAATTTTGAATAACTTCTAGGATGGATTAAGATGATTTATTCTTAAAATTTTCCATGCATGTTAAGAACTTGTCTAATTAAATTCATTATTTCCTATGTTACCCAATATGTTCCTGAGGACAATGCAAGTATTTGTGTATTTAACTGTTTAAGGATTCTTCATTGTATTATTACAGGTTTGGCTGGGAAGAACTTTGCAGAAGCTGGATGCTCTTTTATTGGGAGTATGTCAAGAATTCAAGGAGGATGGCTATATAACAGTGAGTGTCTATTATTTTTTTTCCCCTAAGTTTCTTTGCTTTCTATTCATATGTGGCTTGTTGAGTATTCGGTGTTTAGAGTGGGTAATGAGCATACACACTTGTTTGTTTTGTGTCTGTTTCAAGGGATACGTGGCAATTAAAACTACTTCTGAAAAACTAATTTCATGAATCTCTATCAAGTTGAACTAGTTTAAATTAAACTCAGTAACTTCGCTAGTTTAATGTTTATAGACTGTTAGGTGAATGCTGGTGGTGGTTAATCTGTTTTTTTGGGCATGAAATTCATATAAATAGAATGAAGGGAAGAAAATTGATGAAAGCTTTATCTAGAAAAGCTAATTAAATAAAACCAAATTATGTATGAGATTTTTATTGATCTAGTTTTGACTTTTTTTAAGAAGTAGACTTTAAGCATAACTCAATATTACAAAACTAACTTAAAGTCAACTTCTTAAGATGGTATCAAAGCCATTTAGAGCCTATCCTAATGAGAGTTTGTTGGGTTTATCAGGCTACCCGTTATCGGACCACCCACAAATATATAGTTCCACGCACGAGTTGGAGGGTCTCGGCGTGAGGGGTGTGCATTGGAGATCCCACATCGACTAGAGATAAGAATATTTCATAGTATATAAGTGGGTGTAAACCTCACCTTATGAACCAGTTTTTGTAAGATTGAGTTAGGCATACAAGTCCATTTCTTAATAGATTTAAACAGTGATTTGTCCTAAGCTGTTTTTCCTAATTTTTTTTTTCTAGTTTTTAGACTTTTGCTGTTGTCTCCAGACAGATTTAAAATTTTCCAAGTGTGCCTGGTTATACAGATATTGAGTTTCACAATTAATCTACAATATATTGATGTTTGCTTTTCATTAAATGAATGTTATTGGACTTGAGTATGTTAGCATATGCTCAAAGATATGGTAATAGCTTACATTTGTGGTTTTTGATATTTGAAGGCTCAACTTAGTTAGTTTCAAGTTTTTATTTAATGCCTATTAATTGGTACCAATATCTGAAAATTCATTTTTGAAGATCATGTTGTAAAATTGCTTGCCATATTGTGTTTTGCAACTTTCAGCAATTTCCATCTTTGTAATAATTTGTTTGATGTTGGTAAAGATTGGGTTTGCCACATGGTTCGCCTGAAGTTCTTTTGTGTGTTAATTTATGAGGTTTTGTTACTGGAGATGCTAAAAGGCTTTGGTGGTATTCTCAATTTGTTGTTTGTTGCATGTGGTCAAGTGTTGTCTTTGGAGTTCATTTGGGATCAAGTGGTTTGTTACCAAGCTTCATTTCGGTGTTGAACTAAAGGTCTATCCATGATTGTTTGATGATCATATTTTTAGTTTTTTCCCCCTTTTTTCTTGGTTAGTTTTCCCCCATTCTTTCTTGGTTTGGCTTTTGTATATTTGTTCTTCTCTTGCGATTGTTATAAAAAAAATACCACCAATATTTGATATGACTTACTGTCCCCACTTTATTGTCTGTGAGTGTCCATATATTTGCTAATGGAAATATGTTATAAATGTGTTTAATCTAATGAGTTGATACAGGTAATTGATGCATATGCATTAATAGGGGATACTGCTGGTCTTGCTGAAAAGATACAGAGTTTCTTCATGCAAGAAGTTATATCAGAAACACACTCTGTATTAAAGGCTGTTGTGCATGAGGTTTGCAATACGTTTTCTTGCCTAACTCTATCTTCAGTACTATCTGGATTAGAAATTGTTTAGGAGGTGGGTGAGTTAATAGTATATTTTCCCTACTTGACATGCAAATAAAATTGAGTGCGGAACTTCGGCATTGTATTATTACCACTTTCAATTTTTTATAAGCATATGCAAATGTATTGGCTACATATGCTTAGTCGTGTTATTCTTAGTTTACTTATATTGGTCCAAGGGAGGATTGACAGTAGTTCCTTGGAATGGGTTAAGATTAGGACAAGAGCCCATATTTATTGATATTTGAGGGCCTAAGACAGTTACACTGATCATAGCAAATGATTCACGTTAAATATTAGTTCATTTGACTTGAAGGACTATTATTTCTCTCTTCAAGCCTAGGGAATTTTGTAAATTTCCCAATCCATGTTCTTGGAGATTGCTTAAGACTATATAAAGCCTTCTTTAAGAATCATACCTTGTTTTTTCCTTCAAGTTTTAAATCTTGGAGTAATCTCCATGTGCACTTTTTTTAAAGTTCTATGAAGAAGGACATTTTTCACATCAACCAAAATGAGCTGTCAAAGTAAGAACGACTTGAATTGTATTTATCTTCACCACTCGAGTAAATGTCTTATCATAATCAATTCCAGAAGTTTCAATATATCCCTTTGCAACCAAATATGACTTTACGTGTCTATTGTCCCATTTGCCTTATATTCCACTTCTACCCATAACCCTTTTTGTCTCTTGGTTTGTCCACAATCTTTTGTGTTGTGTTTCTTTTTAATGCATTCGTCTCCTCTCTTATGACTTGAGTCCAATATTCCTTTTCCATGGCTTCTTGAACTGATGTGAGAAATTCTTTGGCATCAATGACAATCATAAAGCTTTGGTGCTTATTAGAGAGATTGTTAGTGCAAACATGTTGAGAAATAGGATATTTAATACAATCTTTTTCTCTTTCTCAATGCAATGGGTAAATATGCTCAATAACACTTGCATCCTCACATTTATCTTCAGGGATCCTTGCTTTCGTTTTAGACAACTCTTCTTACTTTGAAGCCAAAGTGAATTCTTTCCTTCTTTGATATTTTTTTATAAGGTGGAGAAGAGACGTACTTACGTGAATCAATGCGGGTTTCTAAATTTCTTAATTTTACATTTAAATGAAAAACATACATTATGCCTTAATTTTTAATTGGGTTTGGGTTTATTTTTACTGGAAACCCATTGTCCCAAGAAGGTGAACTGGTGCATTGGGAAACACATGGAACAAGGTGAATCGATGTAGTTGAAAATACATGAAACCGAAAGGTGAATCGATATAGTCTGATCCACACTTTTTTGCGATTTTGCTCAATGTTCTGCATGATTTCGCTATGCCATGATCACACATGGGATTTGAATTGGAGACACTGTACAAGCTTGTAGAATCGGAAAATTTTAACTGTGTTGTTAGGAACCATGGAGTGCCACAACTAGGTCATGATCAGTAAATCTTTGTTGTCCCAAATAAAAAAATTAAAGTCATTTGACCTTGGTCCTCCATCATTGATATGGTCTAATCTTGATTATTACTGGAGAATCTGTTAGGATACACATAGAGGAGGAGTTAGTTAGAATTAGAATAGTCATGAGTTAGTTATTTGATTTGTAAGGTTGCGGATAATGATTTGTAAAGTAGCGGTTAGTGGTTTGTAAGGTAGCGGTTAATGATTTGTAAAGTAGCGGTTAGTGGTCTTTAAATAAAGACCAACCGGTTTAGTGAAGGTGTGACGTTTTTTGAATTTAGTTTGGTATACAAGGAAAGTCCTGTGTAAAAGGAATAACCATGTCCTTTGTGGATGTTCTGAGTGTATAGTGCAAAAGCAATAATACAAAAATTATTCAGTAGATTGTGTGTTATTAGTTTATCTTTGGGTGCGTCCTTCTTGGTTCGTAACAAATTGGTTCGACCTGCCGGATCCAAAAAAACAGAGAGGGAGGAAAAGAGGATGGAACTGAAAGGGGGCGGGATGTAGGAGGGAGGAGAGAAATCTGTTAGAGCAGACATAACGTTGAAGGAAAGCCTTCTGGACTTGAAAGAAATTAAAGAATTGCTGCGGAACAACAAGAAGAGTGACATGATGTCGGAGGGAGGAGAGAAATCTGTTAATGATGAAGAGAAGAAGACCCGAGATGTGGAAGAAGGTTCAACAATGAAGAATCACACCCTCTGCAGCGAAGAAAAAACAAAAATGAAGTGAGATTTGCAAGAGAAACAGAAATGGTGAGGGCAGAAGGGGATGCATCAATAAAGAGAATGAAGACTATGCTGTAATGATTTTTTTCTTGATAGTCCAATTATAGAGCTAACCAGTAAGAAAGTTGAAGGTGGAGATGCCATCAAGCATAATTTTTTCCCAAATTCAAATTTACATAATATGGATAAGAAATCATTGTTGGATCAAGATTTGATAATGAAGGTAAGAACATCAATGACATCAGAATCTTGGAATTTCAACTTACTGGTTGCAGAGACATTTATACAAAATCCTCTCTCATCCCCACCACCACCTAAGCCTCCAGACCTGAATTTGCATGCAGTAGCCAATGGGTTCCCCCCCTATGATAGACAATATCACAATATTTTCAGGAAGCGGAGATAAAGATCATGGTGATGAGGATGAGCCACGGAATCAAGGTTCCACTGTTCCAACCTTGAGGACAAGGTTGTTTTTTGGAAGAGTGTATTGTTAGGATACACATAGAGGAGGAGTTAGTTAGAATTAGAATAATCATGACATGAGTTAGTTATTTGATTTGTAAGGTAGCGGATAATGATTTGTAAAGTAGTGGTTAGTGGTTTGTAAGGTAGCGGTTAATGATATGTAAAGTAGCGGTTAGTGGTCTTTAAAAGTGTGACGTTTTTTGAATTCAGTTTGGTAGACAGGGAAAGTCTTGTGTAAAAGGAATAACCATTTCCTTTGTGGATGTTCTGAGTGTATAGTGCAGAAGCAATAATACAGAAATTATTCTGTAGATTGTGTTATTGGTTTATCTTTGGGTGCGTTCTTCTTGGTTCGTAACAGAATCCTTTGAATGTGTTGGCTCTGTTGCATTTAATTCCTACCATCAAAGCAGTAGGGACCCACCACATTTGGAAAAAAAGAAACACAGAAAAAAAGAGAACCCGTTTGGCAAAAGAATAAGGGAAGTCATATCTACTAAAATGGAACCCAAATGGGACATCATATTTTGGAACGGGCTCAGGAAGTCCCAATGACTTTGTCTATGGTAGTGAGTGAGCTTTGTCTGAGCTATGGAAGTGGGCTACAAGGGGCCAATATTGGCGGTGGCGTGTGACTGAGTGTGGCAACTCCGTTGGTGAACCAATTGCCAACAAAGATCGTCGACATGGGGTGCATCGTTTTGGCTCACCACTAACCTTAATGGCAATGGACAACAGTAGAGACAACTGTCTAAGTGGCATTGAAAATGGGGCTCCCAAGATTTGGGGCCTCTAATACCAACTTGAATTATGTAGGGAAATACTTTTTCTATATTGATAACAATGACACTAATTACATTTTCATCACCTCTATTTGTAACTATCAAACTATTTAAAATAAGGAAATTAAAATATGCTGAAATGATTGGGAAGATTCTAAATATATTTTCTTCTAATCAATATGAAGATATTGAGGATATTTTTATCCTATAAATATGCTATTTACAATAAATATTGATCATAGGACGTGTTGGATACTAGTTCAGTTGATTTGAAGGACTGTTATTTCTCTCTTCCAGCCAAAATTTTGAAGCACTCATTTAATTAGTATGTTGACTTTTTTTTACAGGACGAGGAGGACCTTTTGCAAAATAGTAGGTACTTCTTCTTCTGCAAGCATATTTATCATCCTTTAATGATTAATAGTATACTTTTATGTTGAATTGGCTTCACATTTGTCATTTCAATTCCAGGCTCACTTACAGCGATCTATGCCTCAGAATACCTGATTCAAAGTTCAGGCAATGCTTATTAAGAACTCTGGCTGTTCTATTTGACCTTATGTGTTCATACCATGAAATTATGGATTTCCAGCTAGAAAGAAAGGTAATTTCTGGTCCCCCTCTGCTTTGTGCATTCAAGTATTCATGTGGACTTATTCATCTAAAGAAAAGTCTGTGGACTACTATTAGGTCAATCATAGCTTTTAATTTTTTATTATTTTCTTTGCATTGGTTAGAGAAGTCATTCTTTGTTTTCCACTCAATATCTTAGTCCCTAGTTTTAAATTTCTTACCATCCTGAAAGATCTCATTCAACAAGTCAATGTGTAAGTTGGAGAGATACTTGATTTGGTTTTGTTGGATGGATTGAGTAAATCACCAGTTTGTGCTAGAGTGAGTACTCTTCTCACAAACATTTAGTATTTCAATACGTATTCAATCTAGAGGCTGGGGAAAAATTTATATTTATGCTTATAGGGTCTATAGTTATTGATATATGTTCATCAACCTTTGATTTTAATTTCAGGACACAGTAGAAAATTCAAATAAGTGCAATGAAGAAATTTCCTGTAGTCCAGGTGAGGCTCAGGAAGTTGATTCAGATGCAAGAGCCTGCAATAATTCTTTGTCCAGTTCTGGAGATATATTACATGGTTCATCTTCTAGGGAGGAATCTGCAACAATGAGCTCACTGACTGAAACTAGTGGTTCAGCATACAGTGATTCTCCTGATCCAATTAAGGAGGCTGGAAAGGAGGACAGTGCAACATTAAGCAATGAATCCCCTTGGTACCATCTTCGCAAAGAAGCTACAACATTTGTGTCACAGACCCTTCAGAGAGGGCGAAGGAATTTGTGGCATCTCACTGCAAGTCGCGTGTCAGTTTTGCTTTCTTCTGCTGCAGTTTGTACTGCTAGCATTCATCAATTCTTGAAAAATTATGAAGAACTCAGTGTCTTTATTTTGACTGGGGAAGCCTTTTGTGGAATTGAAGCAGTTGAATTTAGGCAGAAGTTAAAGGCTGTTTGTGAAAACTATTTCACAGCTTTTCATCGGCAAAATGTGCATGTAAGTGACCTTTAAGGCTTCTCATTCTTCATGGCTGTTAGAGTCATATAATGTTGATTGTGTTTTCTTAAGTAATCCTTTGAGTCTTGTATGATATTGTCATTTCTTATGTCCTATGTGTGCATGGTGATGGTGTTCCAGCTATCATTAAGATTAACTTTGATGTGATAATTTTGTTCCATAAATTTTAAATTTATTGACTTCTGTTGTTCTTTCTAGGTGCGTGTCTATTGTGTGTTTGTCTAATTAATCTTAGTTGTAACAGAAGATAATCCAATAGGGAAAATGTTTTGTATGTTTAGATCCAGAAATATCCACAATATTATTTTGTTTTGAGATGTAACATGCCAGCTATTTCATTTGTGGTTCTGTTTATTTTCTGCTCTCCTGGAAAGTGGAAATTGCTTTGCTATTGTTGTGTGGAAAAGTTAGAATGCTTTAGTTTACTGAAACTATTGCAAAATGCAAAAGCTAGATAATTCATTACTGGGAGTAAATTAAACAATTCATTGAATTTTTTTTCTTTGGGCTTTCCAAATTTATGGTGCAGAATAATTAGTTATGTAATTGCTAAATTGTTTTTTGGGCTTGTTGATATGCCAAGCTATGCATCTGACCAATGTTCGTGTTCTATAGTCTTGGATAAATGATTAAATGATTATTTTTCTCATTTTAGGCACTAAAAATGGTTTTGGAGAAAGAGACTTGGCTAAAATTACCTCTAGAAACAGTACAAATGATCAGTTTTGCAGGACTTATTGGTGATGGTGCACCCTTGATTTCTTTAACCAGTGGCAAATCAATTAATGTCGGCGCATTTCATTCCCATAAATCCGTGAATATGGTTCATACTGGTGCAAGGAAAAATGGATTTTCTCACTGGATCAAAAGTGGAAACCCTTTCTTGCAAAAATTACCAACCTCCAATGAAGGTCATGGTTGCTCCCAACCTAATGGATCAGTTCGTGGTGAATCTGATGGAAGTTCAACCAAATACTTTTATGATGATAGAACACCCAGAAAGAACGATTCCAATCACATAAATGGTGCCAATTCTGTTTCAGAAGATGAAAATGAGGATCTTCTTGCTGACTTCATTGATGAAGACAGCCAACTACCAAGTCGAAGTTCTCAACCCCATCATTCAAGAACTTTTTCTTCACATGCTAATGATGAAGAGAATACAACACAAACTGGATCTTCTCTGTGTCTTTTAAAGTGAGTTGCTTTACATTTTGTATTATAAAAACCGGTTACCTTCCACCATCCAGCTTTATTAGTATTATTATCACTATTAATGGATTTAACAACTGTGTTAAAATGTAAGGTCTATGGATAAATATGCAAGGCTTATGCAGAAATTGGAATTGGTAAATGTTGAGTTCTTTAAGGTTAGTCATTTCTTCCTTAAATGGGCTTGCTGTAGATTACCCACCCTCTCCCTCTTTTCTTTATGCGTTACAGATACAAGCTTGGGGGTGTTTTTTTTCCTCTAAATTCTTTTTTACTGATTCAGTATATTGATGCAGGGAATATGCCAATTGTTTGAAATATTTTTCTATAATATATATGAAACATTTGGTCAGCAAAACGCTAGTTCAAGTGGAAAAAGCTCAACTAACTCTCTTAATTGTAAGTGCCATAGTGAATTAAATACTAAAAACATTGGTAGCTAAATCCAATTTTGAGTTGATTAATTAGTGGTGATTGAGTTCAATTGTGACAAGCAGATCGCTTGAGAACAGCTTTATCGAGAGTAAACCAAGATTGTGAAGAGTGGATTAAATCTCAATTGTCTTCACCAACATCTTTGACAGAGTTGACTCCTACAAACCCACCCAATGCGAATTTTGGTCATTCCTCAGGGACTTCTTTGGGTCTAACGGTATATATGTGAATTTCTATTTTTGGAAAAAACAATTCTCACATGCTTTCTATTTTTTTTTTTTAAATGACTAGAGTTGTGATTCCTTCTACAATGAATTTCTTACAATGTTTATTAGCAACATGGCATTATTGTTTGAATTTTTTCTGCTAAGATTGTTTAGAAAATTCCTGAAGGATATTATTGTTTTCTGAAATTTAGTCCAGAAATAATATTATACTCAAATTGGATTGAGCATATATGTTGATTTGGACTCTCTAAATTGAGGGGAATACACTTCAGAGGACAAAATGTACTAATAGTTGTATGGTAAAAAAAATCAATAATTGAGATTGTAACAAGTTTAATGATAGTTGTAACTTGGGTGTCAGTCTAGCTGAGATGTTAGGTTTCATTGTGATGCCTAACATGAGTTTTATATAAAAAAGAACAAGTATAATGAGTTTGTTATGCATATACTTTCATTTTATTACAATCCATTACCATACTGTAAGTGCACTTTGTCTTATAAAGTACATCCCCTCCATCTTGCATCTTACAAAATATGGTGGCTTATTAAGATAATTTTCTTCATTTATGTAGTTTAGATTTTGATTCAATTAGGAAGCTGTGTAAGGTATGTTTATGCCTCTAAAATCTTTTTAATGTTTCAGGAAAGATGCGTGGCTGTTGACACTATATCTCTTGTTGCTCGAATACTGAATAGATCTAAAGCTCATCTCCAATCAATGCTCTTGCAAAGTAATTCAACCATACTCGAGGATTTCTACGTTCATTTGGTACGTGGAATCCTAGTATTTAACTTAGTGGGTTAGACCGTCATGGAAATTGATATTGACAGACTTTTCAAGGCTTTGTTGACTATTCATCAAAATGTTTGAAAGTCTGGTCTTGCGGATTAGATAAAGTTGAAAACCTGTCAATGTTACGTTTGGTGGGGAGGGTTTGGAAGGAAGGTAATGGAAATGGACCAATGTTAAGCTGCTAAACTCGGGCTAGTCTTCTACCTTTTCCCCTATTTTCAATGCTCTTTGCGAGACATGACATGAGAATAGAGTTTCATTGTAGAACAAATACATTTTTGGAGGGCCTTATTATACTTAGCTGAAGAGTAACAATGCATTGATTTTGAAAATGCATGCATTGGGGCTTTCAAGTTTAAGAAACTATTTATCATGGCTGCAAAAGGAGTGAGAAAGTGGTGAACTTCTCTATGTCCTTCCCATATTCAAAGGATTTTCGATTAATCCTCACTAAGGGTATTGTGGTTGCCCCTCTATGCAGTTTCCTGCAGTTCTTACCCTTTGATATTGTAGAAAACCATCTTTTGTTAAAGCCTTTTTGATAAGCGTACCTTTACATTAAGGTGTTGACTTCTGGTAGATGATTATGTTTGGATTTTATATTTTTTATCTGATAGTTTACTTCTACTTGATTCAGTTGTTTTTATGTATTTTTATATGAAAAGATTAAATATGGATAACAACAATCTTTTAATACATAAGGATTTCTTTAGGTGGATGCTGTACCAGATCTTACAGAACATGTTCACCGGACTACAGTGAGGTTATTGTTGCACATTAATGGGTAAGACGAATGTATTGTAAATAGAAGTCTGCAAGGTTGCTTTGGATGTGTTGCTATTATGTATGACTTTTGTACTGTCAAATTGACATCCCCAATGCGAGTCTTTTGGTTTTGACATAACCATTGGGAAGGGAACCTATATTATACCAAATTAAACTCAATTTAATAAATATTTTCTATTGCGTGGTTTGACTAACAATTTTTGTGTAGAAAATGAAAAATCCAAATATATCTAGTGATACTCTTTTTTTTGTTGTGAGATATATCAATCATTCAACTTTGGGATTCCTTTATTTTAAAGGAAATTTTTTATTTAAAAATGTTTTGTTGTAACAATTATTTTGTAATGTTGTTTAAAGATCTCAAAACTGTTGTACAATGAAAGGATTGTATCTGGTGACAGTTGTGCTTTGAAATTATCGTAGATTATGTTATTTTTATTCTTCTGTTTATTTGTTGGCTCTCACTCTTTGAGCACAATCTTAATTACTATTAGTTGTGGAAACAAAAATTCAACCTAATTTTTAATGTTTTCATACTGCAAGGTCACTGTAGCTAGTTTAAATTTTATTGTTCTTTTAATTTTTATACATTCTTTTACAGATATGTTGATCGTGTTGCCAACTGTAAATGGGAATTAAAAGAGCTTGGCATGGAGCATAATGGGTTTGTATTTTTTTAATCATCTTTATGTTTGAATTCCACGACATTTTTTTCCTCTTCGTATTACTTGTAGTTGATTACATTGAGTATCGGTAGTTGCTATTTTATATCAAAGGTAAACAACATGGCACACAGGAGTTAATGTACTTAAAAAAAGAACTACTGTTTTAATGAAGTTCTTGAGTACGAACATTTTTTTTTATGTTTGTTAATGAATTTTGGGAGAAAAACATTCACAAACTTCCAATCTAAAGACATAAGGATAGGTGGAAACACAAATGGTTTAATATCTAACACCCCAGAAGAGCCCTTTTGGTGAATGTGCAAGCCATGTAAGTAAAAAGAGGGCAACAAGGATCAAAATTCAGTTCACTTGGTCCTAGTGGCTTTGGATGTCATGAACAAATCATCCTGAAAACTTAAATTGCTGACTGAAAGCACATGGTTTTGTTCCTTTTGAGGATATCTTCAATTTTCAACTACAAATGCTACTGGATGATTTGAATGTGTGGAATGGTGTTTTTATCTCATAAAAGTATTTGATATTTGAGTTCTTGGGAAAATAGTGTAACTTCTGCTATTGATTCTGTTGGTGTTATTGAAATGTAACCATATTCGAGTGCCAGGAGAGGTTTTGTGACAGGCAACAGAGAAGGAGTGTGTATTGCAGATATTAGAGCAATCAAAAAATTGTAAAAACGGGTCATGACATGAAAAACCTAAGAACAGCCAGGGGTCACAGCGGATCCCCTATAACTATAGGTTTGCATCAAATTATGTGGTAGTGCCACATTGCAATGTTTTTGCAGAAGATATAGTTCCTAGTTGGAGAGTATTGAGAGGAAATAAATGATAAGTTACAGGTAAGAAGGAGACAAGCTTTGGAAGTTCGTGACTTTTAGTAGGTTAAACTTGGAGATCTTACCTTCACATGTCACGAGCTTAAGCATCTTTCTTGGGTCCATCATACAAGATGGAGGAATTGAGAGTGATGCAAAAAATCAAAGGAGTTAAGTGGAGTGGGTAAGTGGACGAGTGCCTTGAGTGTTACTGTTAAGATATAAGGAGAATGGAAATTTAGAATAATAGTTAGTTAATTAGAGGGGCTAACAGATAAAAATAGGGGAAGAAGGATGTAAGGATAGATTCAGATGTGTTGTCATTTGTAAATTGAGTGTTAGCTCTTTGTGAAGGACAAAACCTTGAAGGTGAGATTTTTCTCTTATTCCATATTCTTTTCACCCTATTCAATAAAATCTTTGTCTTCTTTCCCATTCCCAATTCCGTCAGTGACAAAAAGGTAATATTCAAGCTTAAGGAGAAAATTTACTATATAGCTATAAAACTTGCAATGTTATATCAAACTAAGTGTTGGGAGATAAAATGCCGAAAAGAGAATAATATCAATGTGATGGAGAGAATGCTATCTTGAATGAGATGGTGAGCTAGAAATGTTAGAATTAGTGATGAATGCATTTGAGAAAAGTTGAGGTAGCACCTAATTTGTAAAAAAAATGGTAAGATGTTGACATTGTTTGTGCTTGTGTGGAGAAAACCTATAAATCCCTAATAAGGAGAATAAACCAAATGGAGGGTAGACCTATCGTTGAGGGTAGAAAGAGATTAAAATGGTAAAACCATTAAAATTAAGAGTTCAATGAATTGTTTATAGACATGATTAAAATGGAACATGATGGCATCATTTCTTTTAGAATTTGGGTTAGGGTCTAACTCATTTCCACAAAACCAATTTATGAGTTGAGGGTTGTGATATGCTTATGTACTTTAATTTAGGCATATTACTAGGAAAAGGCTAGGCTGTTGTTGCAAGTGTTATTTAGCTGCAGACCTAATTGTAGGCTGTAAATGTAAATGTTTCTATTTTTATCAGAATTTTATTCTTCGAAATATGCTGCATCATTTTGCGCTTCTGACTTGTAGATTGTATTGATAGATACGTTGATTTGTTGCTGGGGGAGTTTAAGCATTATAAAACAAGACTTGCTCATGGAGGAATTCGTAAAGAGGTATTGTTGTTAGTCATTATATTGAGAGACAGTTATCAAGTGCATACAAATCAACTTATTAAATGAATAACAGACTTGTATTTGAAATCTCGACTTTTATATTGTTGAAAAGAATAAAACATAGAAAAGTAATTCCTTGTGTTTAAACATTAGTTTTGATCCACAAAATTTGCATCTGTATGCGTAGATTCAAGGCCTATTATTGGATTATGGGCTTGAAATTGTGGCAGAAACTCTTGTTGAAGGACTTTCAAGGGTGAAGAGATGTAGTGATGAAGGACGAGCTCTTATGTCGTTAGATCTTCAGGTTATGCCTTAATCAATTTTAAGTGTGTTCTATGTTTGTTTGGATTTTGATTTAATGTAGTATATTATTATATTAAATAGTTATGCAAACATAATTTAATCTTAATAAACTATTAAATTATGTAATGACCAATTTTTCCACTGTTTAAATTACTTTACCCCGTTCTGGTTTCAAAGGAATTTTATTTTCAGACCTTACTTACAATTGAATCTTAATGTGTCAAATTTGTTATAATTCTTTTGTAACGTAGAGTTGCAGACAATGATGAATAAATTGATCAACCTTCTTACCCTGTAATTCATTCTGTTTTAGTTTTTATATGCTGGGTTTGAATTTGTGTCTTTCAACATTCCAGGTTTTGATTAATGGATTACAGCATTTTGTGTCGCTGAATGTGAAGCCCAAGCTTCAAATGGTTGAAACTTTCATCAAGGTAACAACGAAGGAAATGGAAACATTCCCACTATTTTGTTTGCATATATTATAATTTTTCCACATTGCAGAATTAGTTGGGTCTTGTTGCCTAACTGTTGTACAAATAAGTAGGGATCTCACGTTCGAAACTTCCATTGTATTGCAATATGCATATATTACTGATACACGTCTTGGATTTTTAAACCAGGCTTACTACCTTCCTGAGACAGAATATGTGCACTGGGCTCGAGCACACCCAGTAAGGATATCCCCTTCCCCAACATTGTTACACATCTGATTCCCTGAGGTTTTAACTAAGCATTCCAACTCTTGCAGGAATACAGTAAAAGCCAGATTATTGGACTGATCAACCTTGTTGCCACTATGAAGGGTTGGAAGAGGAAAACCAGGTTGGATATACTGGAAAAGATTGAATGAGTAGCTGTCTTTTATTGTGCAAGTCAGGCATATAGAATCTTCTGCTCCATTTCCCCTTTGTCTTTCATTTTTGGCAGAGCTCCGTATGAAGGTATTGTATATTGCTTGGCATTTGATCCCCTATTAATTGTGGAGTATTTTCCAAATCTGTGCTTTGGTGTCTTGTAGATAGTCCTCTGAAAATAAGCTGTAATTGTACTATAATTTTACTTTAATATATATATATATTTTTTTTCTTGTAACTGGGGTAACTGATCGCCACCCTCTAGATTATTCTCATCCTCTTCTATCAGATCAGAGGTGCACAATTTGCACAAATTCCTATTTTAGTTGAACGTGATCTGAGTGAATTGTCATACAAAAATTTTGTACCTATCATTTTCTTTCTAATTATTCATAAATTTTAACATGATTAATTCCTATGAAGATTGAAGAGTGATGTACTAATTTTGGATCTCATTATGTTTTTTGGGTCAGTAGTATAAACTTTAGTTACCAGAAAATGAAGTAATATCCATTTAATTGTTGGTTTCTCCCATATTATTATATCTGGTCTTTGCCTCTGATGAACTATTTCAAGTTAGGATGTGAATGTTAGATTCACAAGAATGGCGATGGACAGGAAGCACGAGGATGGGTAGAGAAAATAACGAGACTGGATAGATAGAGAGAAAGTTAGGGAAGATAATTTTTTCCATTTTACGTTCATATTTATTTCTGTATTGGTTCTGCTAAGTAAAGTTGTTACAAAACTAGTGCCAAAATTGGTCTCTTTAGTAACAAATTTGTGACAATTTTTGTTAATCAGCAAATCAAGATATATTATATTAGGAAGGGGTGTGGTATACGACATACCATAAACAACTAAAGATTGAGGCATAGCGCCTAAAGAGCAACTAAAATACATACATGAGAAAGGAACAAATCCTATATATCCATTCCTTTGATTCTCTCATTCTACCACAATAAATTCGGCTAAAAACACCATCACTTTACCTGGACAAACTCGTTTCCTTCGATCTCTTCTGCAACTCTTTGGATACCAATACTCCAGACACTCCTTGCTCATATGACTTGATTGTTCACTCTACCATAGCCTTCCTTTCATTCCATTACCCTGCCAATTTTACTTGAAAGCATTGTTAAATCCTGCAGCAGAAAACCCATCCGATCCTTATGAAGACCTACTTCATTCCTTCTTGTATCCACCCTCTTGAGAGTATAGTCTGCGCTGCACTCCATATACTAGGATCAGACATCCGCTAGCTACAAATAGTAGGTCACACCACTTTCCTGCAGGTATCCTAACCTGAAAACAGATCATCCACTGCACAACAGATGCTGTCAAATGCCAAACTTGTCTGCAGCTTGCCAATTAACTAGCAAATGCGACAATCTTCCATTTGTCAGACACTCTTACTCCTTCCTTGCACAACTCACTAACCCTGCCAACGACATCCTAGCTTCCAACCTGAGGTATGGATAAGAACTAATCGACCCGTTCACCTATGCAAACCACTCTATCAGCGGCATAATTTATCCATATTATCACATCTAAGCAATTTTAACACATCATAACGCAAAATTGTTGTATCAGCAGAATAATCAGATAAGGCAACACAACGGAGTTCCTTGGATCACCTACTTATCTTCCCTTAAAAACCGTATCACACTGCTGCACAACAACCAGCAAGCTCACTAGCTGTCCTCTCCAAATTTCAGCTGACTAAAATATTAAACATAGGAAACACTAAAGCCTATTGTTGCATAATTAGGAGATAATTATTCTGTAATTAAGTGCAAATTCCATTCTCTATTTACTAGGACAATTTAGTGATTTGATTTCATTTGTATAACTTTAATTATCTATTATTTCTTTCCTTAATCAAGTTGTAAATAGTTTAAATTTATACTGTAATTACATTTGTAAACACATATCAGAAATGCATTCCATCTATTTCTTTCAACTCTTATGTTCCACACGTGGCTCTCATGCCAGAAAATATCCTGTGGAGAGATCTATTCCACCTCAATGCTATGCTGTTACAGCACCCTTGTATACCCACTTGCAATTCTGACTCCACCTAATAGTTTTCACCTTCCAAAGCTATCCTCCAATCATCGATCAAAACAGCATAGGCCAGAATTGAGACTCCACATCAGAAAAGGAACTTTGAATGACTTTATCTTCATTCGCACCAAGGCCAAGCGTATAACAAATATCATTGATCAATTCATCCTCTAAAATTTATTCCGTTCCTCTTCTTCTACATACACCGTACCACTGCACTCACACCACATACCGTCTCTCCTCTCCTAAATCCATACCAAGTCCATGCTTCCAAAGATGAGTATATATGTCAGATGGTAAGCACGATAACTTCTCTATCCAAGCATGACACTTTATCTATTATATTACAAGTAAACAAAGTATATGAGAGACTAAGTCTTCTCGTTCCCTAAGTACACAGGACAAATGATATTTCCTGCATCTAGTTCCTTTTAGCTAGCTTATCCTTTTTTCAGAGTCAATTTTTAAGGCACCTCCAGATTTTAAAATCCTTTTAACCGCATAACACTTCTGTACACTTTCTTTGTGAACTAGTTTCTATCAATCTTGCTTCTTGTTAGAGATCCCACATCGACTAGAGATTAAAGCATTTCATTGTATATAAGTGGGTGCAAACCTCAACCCTATGAGCCGGTTTTATGGGGTTGAGTTAGGCTTAAAGTCCACTTTTGTAATATGGTATCAGAGCCATTTTGAGCCTATCATAGCAAGTGTTTGTGTTGGGCCTATCGTGTCACCCGCTATCGGGCCGCTATCGGACCACCCATAATATATAGTCCCACACACGAGTTGGTAGTCTCGGCGTGAGGGGGGTGTGTTGGAGATCCCACATCGACTAGAGATTAGAACCTTTCATT
>Ga0123342_1002115_pt1 | contig 33288 bp, 22 predicted proteins | sample Turbeawhitnodule_FD_89960 | JGI IMG/M metagenome (GOLD analysis project Ga0123342, IMG submission 89960) | Root nodule microbial communities of legume samples collected from Mexico - Turtle bean Mexico white nodule | ecosystem: Host-associated > Plants > Roots > Nodule | place: Mexico: Nepantla... | reverse complement strand
TTTTTTTTGTTTTTTAATTTTCTTTTTTTTTTTTTTATAGTGTTGTCACTCTTGTTAGTCCTATTGTTTTTGTACTTATAATATATTTTTTTTTTTTTTTTTGTGTTTTGTTTTTTTTTTTTTTTTTTTTCCATGTTAGCAGAATACACATCAATTATTGGCCGCTGGAATTGATTAACCTATTATGACTGTTAGTTTTATATGTATCTATGTTTTTGCGTGTTTATATGGGCGTTTTCATCTTGGAAAATCACGTTTCTTGCCATGACTTTTCTTTGGATTTTTGTACCAATATAAGCGTGTTTGGTATCCCATCGTGATGTGCATTAAATGTAATATTCGCGTCAAAATTAGTTTAAAGAAAGCAGAAGCTGTATATATTTTCTTTTACAGACTGCATCAATTTTGACCCAATGAAATATCAAACATGCACTTGGAGTAATTCCCTGGTGGGAATCATAAAAATTGATTGACTCCAATGAAACATGATTTTGTTAAAATATAGATGTTTAAGTATTGTTGGGTATTTATTTTTGCCTCAACCTTGGTTTGACAGTTGGACTATAAGTGATTAAAAGTAGCTTTTGCATTAGGATGAAAACTGCAAACTAAATTTATAACCAGCTTGTTCTCAGGATGAAAATATTCGAACGTAAATTACTAAATAAATTTCATTCAAAATTGATTTTGAAAATTCTCATCCAAACCATTTGGAGCAATATTGAATTTGCTTGAAAAAATTTAAACCATTATTCTGTTGTCTAACTGATGCTTTTGCAATGAAGAAAAAATCCAGCTGATCTATGCGGCACTGACAAAAACATCAAAGATATTTATGCACCCATATTCAAGATCACGTATAAAAGTGATTTTTATCAACATTATAAGCATTCATGGGATGAAAGTCAATTGTAACGTAAATGTTTTTGAGACATACACTAGTTCACTTAAAGACGCTCTTATCTAAAGGAAAATTTGCAAAATTAAATAAAGTTTGCTTACAATTTTCCAAACATTAATCCAAATACAGACTAGGTAACGAAGTTACTGCTAGGTCCTGTACTGAACAGACCAGTAATAACTTCAGCATATATTATTTATCATTTATCAAAGACACACACAACCAAGTGACCTTGGAATTTATTTCTCCCAACTATTTGGGCACGAAAATAGTATCACCAAACCATAAACACACTTATTATTTGTAAAGATGTTATTTCCTTTCGTTGAACAAGCTTTGTTTAGTTGCTTCCTGTTTGCAGCTTCTCGTTTCATCATTTCTGCATGCGCAATAAAAGAACAGAGAAGTCAAGAGTCATCAATGAAATCAACAAAATCTTGTTCTAACCAACATGTATGCATTCAATGTAAAATATTTTCATTTCCATGTGATGATTTTTTAGAATAGACTAGAGTACTCTTCTGCATTTAAGTGCATATAATCACCTTCGTTTGTGGGCACTTTTTACACTTCTCATCATCACTTTCACTATCACTGCTGCTGCTGCTGCTGTTTTTGCCTCCTTCATTGTTGTTATGGCGGGACATGCCATTCTTAATCCTCCGGAACAAGTTCATATCCTTGTTATTGTTGTTGCTGCTGAGCTCTCCATTCTTCTTGCCAAGAGGCCCAAAGCATGAGGTAGTGGTACCATAAGGATAAGAGTCCTCGTCCGTATGGGTGATTTGTGTTTGAACCATGGTAACTGTGATCTGGGTTTTGGAGACCCCATGTTTTTTGCCTTGTTGGATCTGAGTTTGGCCATAGTGGTGAGTGTCTGTTTTGGTGCCATTGTGGAGAGTGTCTATTTTGGTGCCATAGTGGTGAGTGTCTGTTTTGGTGCCATTGTGGAGAGTGTCTGTTTTGGTGCCATAGTGGAGAGTGTCTGCTTTTGTGCCATTGTGGTGAGTGTCTGTTTTGGTGCCATTGTGGCATTGCGACTCAACCTGAGTTTGGCTGTAGCATTGAAGTTGAGTTTGGTTGCTTCCATGACGGGCATGCTGCCCTTTGAAAGCCTTGCTTGTTATCTCAGATAACTTTTGGCCAAACGAGCTGTGTTGGCTTTTGGGTTGGTAAACTTCAATTGCAGTATTATTGGGTTTGGGTTGGCAAGCTTCACATGCAATATTATTGGTTTTGAGAGGGTATTTTGGTTGGTTAACTTCAGTTGCAGCATTATTGGATTTGTGTGGGCATTTTGGTTGGCTAACTCCAGCTGCAGTATTATTTGGTTTGTGTGGGCATTTTGGTTGGCTAGCTTCAACTGTGGCACTGGGTTTCACACACTGAGCAGAGGCCATTGCAATGGTTTGTGTTGCTCAGATGTGATTTGTTTGTTTTCTTGCAGTTGCATGGTGGTGTATCAAGGGCCTTTTATTGGCATGGGGAGGGAGGGTGAGGCTCTTCCCTTCCCTCTGGTGGAGAAATAAAATAACAATTCATTTCTGCTTTCTTCAAATATGCTCTCAAGTAAAGCAGGGTTATCATTTTATCATCCAACAAAAATGGAACATATTCTCCACAACATATAAAAAAAATAAACTAAGTGAAAGAACCTAATTTCATGGCATTGGCAGCACCACAGATCTCACAGGCATTTTGATTAAGTTCCCACTCAATTTGTGGACCAAGAATTCAAGAAAATAAAAAGCTAGTATGGCATAGCATAGCAAAGCAAAAGTAGTTTATGAATTCATTGAGAATCGTAAACTTCGCAATCGGAGCTTTAAGCAAGTTTCCTTCAAATTTTTGAGTTAAAAACGATTCGATAAGTTTTATATTTGTATTGTCAGAATCAGAATCTCAATTATTGATTCAAAGCACACAAATTGTTTTAAGCAGCACCTCAACACACTTTGATTTAAGTCTTAAGAGCTAAAAAGTTAAACTACACCAAATTTAAGAGAGAAAAATAAAAATAGAAACCGAAATTAAATTCTTTATAAATTAAAATCAGTTTATACATGAATTAAAAAATAGATTTTGAAAAAAATAATAGAAAATAAGTTCTACAAATTAGTTTATAAATTAATTTTAGTTTATGAAGAAACTGATTTCCTTTTTTATTTTTTTCTAATAGAAGTTTTTATAGAAATAGTCGTTTAAACATATCCAAATATACTAAAGAACATTTTAACCTTTTCGTACATTTTTAATATATGTCGAATAGAAGTTTTTCATATTAATAAAATCATTTTAAGATTTCTAATTGTTGCTTATTTATACTTTTGTGTAAGTCCTATTCTTCGTAACTTGACCATTGATAAAATTTATTGGAACAAGGTGTTCATGTGTTGTTTGTTAATATTGAAATCTAGAGTTTGATAGTATTGAATATGCTTGTTTTTCTACAACTTTTAGGTTTCATAAAATCCAGCTTAAAAATTTCTTATCTCGTTAAACTTAGTTTAACTTAGTGTTTATAGATCATAATGTTATTGAAACTGTGAGCAATGCAAGTAATATAATAATAATAATAATAATAGTAATATGTCAGATAATTAATTTTTAAATTAAAAACTAAGTATACACATTTTTTCTTGGTTTTTAAAATGAATGTAAACCGTATTAAAATTGAGTGAACAATAATTTTATATCCATCTTATTCCAACACGTTTTATTTAAAATATCGTAAACAAAAATATAAAACTTAATGCATACAAATCATTGCCTTAGTTTTCTATTTTTTTTTAAATAATAAGAGTTCCTTTATATTCTTTTTTTAAGTAATAAATTATTATTAATATTTTTTTTTCGTCTTTTTCTCATTTATGAGATGATTCATTATTTACACAGAAAAACCTCAATAATTATTACGTAACTATCACCACTTACACTAGTGCACATGTAATAGTAATTTTCCTTTCTGACCAAAAGGCACACACATGTCAAGTTCATACTTTTTTTATATTTTAAAATAAATTAATTTACTTTAATTTGGTGACAAGTTGTTTCAATTAATTAATATCAAAACATATAAAAATAAATAAAATAAAATATGAACATATGATTATGATTGAGTAATTGATTTGAAATTTTTATGACGTTCTTCATATTTTAATTAAAAACACGTAAAAATGATATTATTCTATTTTATTAAAATATATTTGAAAGTAAAATAAAATCAATCATCCAATTATCAAGATCATTTTCTCCTGTACTAATTTAAAGATACATATATGATTTTATTTAACTAAAAATAAATTATAAATATATAAAATACTATAATAAAGAACATATGGATGATGAAACATGATAGAGGCTCGTATACCTCTTGTTAGAACCAAACTTAAAATTAAGCCTTAATGAAAAAAAGTTATCATCCATATAATATTGAATTTATCAGGTAAATCATCAGAACTGAAAATAAAAACATTTCTGAATTCATAATAATTTCTCTACCTCTTATTAGTAATAAAATATGAGAAGAGTATAGTGTGATTTGGGCACCTAAATGATTTATTGAGGGATTAGATTCTCCTTTGTTATTTTTATTTATCTATTACAAAGTATAAGTACTTTTTAATCACCACACATTAAAGATCTATAACCTTTCAGATGCATAATTATTAAGATACTTGAATACCATTTTATGACTTTTAAATTCGCATAAAATGATTCTAATAGTATCTGTAATATATAATTATTTATATACAAGAAAAAATCTAGAACATGAACCTGGATGCTGCTTTGCACACTAAGGACCACTACCAATAAAAAGGGAGAACAGTTTTGTTGTTGTTGAGAATAACACAATAAGATTTGTACTGGTTTAAGTTTTGTCTTTTCTGTGTTGTGTTGGGTTATTCAATAAGACACTATAAAGAATTTAACAACAAAGAGTTTTTATTCATAATGGGAAGGTCGATCATATCACACTTACATGCATTTATTTTTAACATATCTCAATCTCAGACTTGCACCATAACCAAGGTACAAGCTTTATTTTCATCAAATACATTATTGATGTTTATTCATAAGTACTTTTATCTATAAAGTTTTTTGGTTTTCTTCAATGATCACACACATTGACCCTCCGAGACTGAGTTCTGATCCTCATCATCCAACTCCACTTATTATTATTACTAGAACATGCTCAATTTCAGTCCTGCATAAAGTATCAGAAATCAAGTTAACTCACTGCATCACACTACAACACAACCAATATAATATTTGATATAAAAGTTACTTGCCTTCCTCTTGCGGCAGTTTTCATTGTCACTCTCACTGTCACTCTCACTCTCACTGCTACTGCTGCTGCTACCGTCGCGTTCTGAAAAGCGATTCTTGATATTCTGCACCAGACCTTTCTTCTGTCCCTTCTTATTTGTGGTGTCTTGGGTTTTTGTGTTGGTCAGTGTTTTGTTGCAACTGCATTGTGTTGCAGTTTTGGTGGTTGGGTGCCCTGAATGGGAATGCAGTTTGGTTTGGGAAGAGCATTGGGTGGTGTGTTTGACCTCATTGGGGTGGTTATGGTGCCCTTTGAAGAGCTCAGAAACCTTCTGACCAAAGGAGGGGTGCTGGTTTTTCTGTTGGTAGTTCTGTTGGTAGGTTTGTTGGGTGGTTCTGTTGCACTGTGCGGAGGCCATTGGTGGTAAAGTGTGGTGTTTCTTAGTAAGTTGTTTTGTTTGGTAGTTGGTGATGATTTGCAAGGTTTGAGAGTAAGTAGTTCTTATATAGAAGAAGACATGCATTGATTTTCGTTGAGTTCCATCACTGAACAAACATGGAATCTCCTTTTTCTTGGTGGGATTAAGAATACTGCAATGTTTTCGTATCATATTATATTCTATCATGTCACTACCTTTTTTTTTGCATTTTTTCTCCACCGAATATGTACCAAATTAATTTCCTGCAGAGGATCAACAAAATAGAGCAGAGGCATAGCATCTAATATATATATTATTTAAATTAAAAAAATTATACTCACACTTTTTTTCCTTTTCTTTTTATTAATTTATATAAAAAATTTAATATTGTATTTTTTAATGTTAGTATTCCAATAAAATATAATTAGATATTGTATTATGAATTTCATTTGAGTTTAACAATGATTTATTTTTGTCAAAAAATATATTAACTATTTTACTACATTTTTTTTTTCATTTACGAAATTCAGGATCAAATTTATTTAAAATATTCTAAATCCATTTCACTCGTACAAAGAATGCATTACTATGAATTTCTCTCAATTGTTATATTATATGAATTGAGAATAATAGAACGTAAAGCAAAAACTTAAAAGACACGGGCAATTAATATGATCGGTCAATATAATTTGTCATATTTTATGCATTTTTATTACTTAAATACAAAAATTGTAGAATATACTATGCCTAACATATATAATCGCTTTTAGAAATTTTTTATTTATCTTTTTTTGTATTTATATGCATCTCAGAAATACTTTTAAAAAATCACCACAAGTTTGTGTTAAAAAGACAGTTTCCTTTTAGTATCATCTTTGGACTATTTTACGTTGTGTGAGTGAAAAAATCACAAAAATAGATAAATAGTATGTAAAACATGATTTTGTTTTTATTTTTTAATTAAAATAATCGAAGTTGTGTTTTAAAATTTAATTTTAGATTTTATTTTATTTAAAAAATATCGAAATAGTGTTTTGAAAAATATTTTAATATTTAAACATAAGTTTCAAAATACGATTTTTATTTTTTAAAATTATATTTTTATGAATTTTTTAACTAATTTACCATGAAACCTAAATTAGCCTTCAATTTTTTTGAAACAAAAACTACATCTGCTCCTTAATACAAAGACACTTCTAAGTTTTTTTTTTCCGAAAAGTTTATATATGTTGTAACATAATGACGTACCAATAAAAATAATTAATTTAGTTGAATTTAATTTTTTCTACTAATGTATTAAATTAACTTTTATTATTAATAAGTTTTAAAATTCTTTTCTCATTATTCATTAATAAAAAATACAAAATACAAAAACTCATATTATTTAGTAAAAATAAAGATAAAATTATAAAATATTTTAGCAAAAGGATCACTAATTTTTTTCTAAATTTGTAAAATTAACAAATATTTCTTTTGCGTGATTGGAGGCGAATGGAAGCATCTTGATTCATACCAATTATTGGAGCTGCTGAAAGGCATATTAATATGGGTGAGATGATGCATAAAACAACAGTTTATTCATACTAAAATTTATGACAAATTTTCATAGAAAACCTATGATAAATAAATATTTCATTTTATGGTGTAATCAAAACCATTTTTCAGATTAATGATAAATGATCTACCTTTTGACTTCTATTTGTGAAAAGTTTTGAACACTTAAAAGAGTTTAACTTTCAATTATGAACATTCTAATTATAATAAAGCCAAAGTGGAAAACTGTGAATAATTTGGCAGCTAGAATGTGTAGACCCTTTTATTCAAAGTCTATAATAATGAAACATTCAAATGTTGACTTTAAGAAACACAATGCAAAAAAATTCTATGGAAAGCATCATTTCCATTTAAACCTTAAAAAATAATAGAAAGCAAATGCTAACAAATAGATAATGATGTTTGGGTTTGAATTCAGAAGTTACTCATGTAAGTATGTGAGAAAGAAAGCTTTTAGTTTCGAACAAATTTATCAAGCTTTTGGTTTTGGACATATTTATAATTACAGTTTTTTTCTAGTTTAGTCTATTTAATTCAAAAGCTAATGAAACAAAATTATTATTATTATTATTAATAAAATAAAATATAAAAAATTCTAAATATATAAATTCAATGATATTATTTATTATAAATCATAAATAAAACCTAAAAAGTTCGAGAAGTGCAACTCGATGAAAACTCCGTAATGTGCACCTACAAAAGACTTTCTGATATGCTTAAGTCAATAGAAGTACAAAATATAAATTTTTAACTTTAAATCTAAGCTATATGAGACTCTATTTACGACATCACCGGAACAATATATTAATATATGACACAATAAAATAGATCTAGAAGATTCTATTAAATTTTGAACTTGAATATTGACATTTTTTATATTTAAAATATCATAATATCGATGAATTTTATTGTTTTATATAAGAAAGCAGAACCATCTCAAACTTCCATAAGCACATATTTTTCTCCTAAAACCCCATATGCAACCAAGAAAGTTGCATATCAACCCCTTAAACCTTATATACAACCCAAAAGAAGCTTTCACCAATTGATCTAAGTAACCAATTAATAATTTAAAAAAGTAATAAACTAAAATTTACTTTTCTATTTCATAATATTTAAAATATAACTTTAAATACAATTGCCACCGTTTATGAACTTCAAAACCTTTTGTCTAAAATTCATAGAAACACGTCTTATATTTTAAACTTATAAAAAACAGGAACTAGCCGCAATCTATTAGTTTTTAAAGTTATTTTCTTAATTTCTAAAAAAAAAATCAAATATTTTCTTATCATACTTATGATGCGTTTTAGTAGAAAAATTGAGGAACCATCGTCATTAAGAATGATGATCTGGCGTTATGTTATTTAATATTAATATTTTCTATTTTTGTTGTGTTAAGTGTATTTCAAAAAAATTGTACTTAATTATTTAGACTTATACGTAAGTTAAGATGTTTGAAATCTAAGTATTAATTAGTAATTTAAAATATATAATATACTAATTTGAATTAATAATTAAAATGTAACATTAAATCAAATGTAACTTCAAGAATATATAACCTTAAGTGCGTAAAAATATTTTTAAAATAATTTACTAATACAATCATTTTATAATTTAAATTATAAAAATAATTATTTGCATAGATAAATTATTATATTTTGTGTAATAAATTTAATATGTATTGATATAGTAAAAAAAATATTTACTCGACAGTTACTGATATTTATTTTAGATGTATGTAGAATTCGAGTATATTTTGTCATCTCTACTCACTTTTTTCTTTCTTTCTACAAACACACCCTAAAATATCTCTCAGTAAATTAAGATAAAAAAGGGGTTTTTCAGCTTCATTCATAAGTAATATAAACTTGTTTTACCAGAATAGTATTAAACTTCATTAATATACTCTAAAGGTATCATAGTTGCTGTTAAATATGTGTGTAGAAAACTTAATAATTTTAAAACTATTTTTTAAATCCAATTTAATTTATTCTAACGTGTAATATAGTTTTTAAAATATATGTATGGTTACAATATTACATAATCTAAAGTATCAATTTATCAATAATTTAGCATGCCTTATTATCATAACGTTTCAATGGATACACTTACAAAATTTATGTTCTAAACAAATTATTCAGAAAAATAAGTGTTCAGTACTTTGCTATATTACTATTTTAACAAACTAAAATGATGAGTTAAATTTATTAGAATTCATATTTTTTTACGTAATGAGCCTGTCATACCCCTATGCTTATAATTATATTAAAATTTATTAATCTAACCATTCATTTAAGAATTTTCATTGATAAATCAAATATAAAAACTTTCTAATAATTTAAACAGTATTTAACCCTTCATTGTCTGATTTTAATAATACATCTTTAAAAATTGCATTATTATTATTAGATTCAACAAATTCCCTTTTTAAAAAAAGTTATTAGGAAAGTTTGCAAAATATATAATTCTCATGTGAATCCTTTTCTTTTTCTTTATATGTACACACAGAAGTTTTTTGCTATCATGTGTGAAGTGTGAAATATCTATCCATGTCGGAAACCTGATTATTTATGATTGGCAAAGAATCACATTTTTCTCCTTCACAAAATTAGCCCTGGTTACTCAAGATATCGAAACTTGTTTACACTTAAAGAAACCTAATAGATGGAGAAAAATGTTTTGAAGTAATTAACATAAAAAAAAATAAAAAATTGAATAATAAGATATTTGATGATTGAGAGCATTTGGCATGAAGGCAAGAAGCAAAGAGTATGAAAGTGTGTATGTATTTTATGTTGACTTAGGCGAATGGTGAGAGAAAAAGAAGCAAGAAATTGAGTTGATGAGGTTTGAAAATTCTGTGTTCTGGTCCCTCTCTTCACTAAAATTCTTCAATAATTAAATCATACCTCGCAGGAACATCAAAATATCATTAACCAATAATAACTTAACCAGATGAGGTGGACTCGGTCAGATTTCCTATTCTCCACACTTTCCACTGACCAAATATCGGTCTCAGCTGAAAAACTCGCTTTTCTCAGTCAAACTTGGACTTTCAACTCTCCAACCTTTTGCTCCTTTTTTCCAACTCAAACCACCCTTTATATACAAGGACTTCATTCACCCCAAAAAAACCATACCTTAACCTCATTTGGATTTCCTCCTCCACGTCAAACCACAAACAAATCCTAATTCTGGCTACGTCCATGGTCATTGTTTACTATAATACTTCACCACTTCACAAATTTCTTCAGCTTCAAACTCTACTGCAGAAAAAGAAACTATTGGTTCTAGATCCAAGTGCCTTTCCAGAGTAGAAGTGAGACTGTTGGGCATGAGATAAACATCAAGCACTGTCATCTCCTATCATTGTCACTATTATTATAAACAACACAAAATGGAGAGTGAATGGAGCTGGGAGCAGAACACACTCATCAATGAGTTAATTCAGGGGATGGAGCTAGCAAGGAAGTTGAAGGAAGACTTGAGGATGCCGTATTCAGTTGACTCGAGAGATATGCTGGTGCAGAGGATAGTATCTTCTTATGAAAAGGCTCTACTCATTCTAAGGTGCAATGCACCAATTTCTGAGTTGCAGGCCACGAGTCAAGCGACTGCAACTTTGTTACCAGAGTCCCCAATATCTGTCCATGGAAGTCCTCTGAGTGAGGATGTTGATGGGGCCATCAAGGATCACAAAGAAATTCAACATGATGCAAAGAAAAGGTGAATATTACTAGACAGCCTTGGTAGCAGTTTTCTGCCACATAAAACATAAACTATGTCTGATTATTATACTTAAAATCCTAACAAATTATTTATTTTTTATTGACTTCAGAAAGATAACGCCCAAATGGATGGATCATGTAAGAGTGAGCTGTGATAGTGGCCTTGAAGGGCCACAAGAAGATGGCTACAACTGGAGAAAATATGGTCAAAAAGACATCCTCGGAGCCAAATATCCCAGGTGAGGGGATTTCCAGTAATCATGCTTTAGAAGATAATGATAAATATAATTAAGGATAAAATTGACTTGACCAAGGGCACCTTCTAATTCACAACCCATTGTATCACTTGCAGAAGTTACTATAGGTGCACCTTCCGCAACACACAGGGCTGTTGGGCCACGAAGCAAGTGCAGAGATCAGATGAAGATCCCACAATATTCGACATAACCTACAGAGGAAAGCATACCTGTTCTCAAGGAAACAACACTGTTTTGCCACCTAAGTCACCAGACAAACAAGAGAAGACACACATTCATAACATTGACATTCACCATGCACAGGCATCACAAGAAAGCCTTCCGAAGTTCAGAAACATCATGTCTGTCAACACAGAAAAACTAGACAATGGAGATACGGCATATCCTTTCACTTTCCCTTCGACTTCATCTGGATGCATGAAACAATACAACCACAGCTTTATTCCTTTGACCCTTGAGAATGAGTACTTCTTGAGCGATCAATACCAAACGTACCTGTTATCTCCAACAACACCAGAATCGAACTATTTACCATCTCCAACTTTCCAGATTAATGAGTTTGATGGAATCTACAACAAGCCTTATTCAGAATCAGATATTAACGAGATCATTTCCACCAACACATCAGCAACCAATTCTCCAATTCCCGATTTCAATTTCTCACTTGATCCAGCGGAAATTGACCCGAATTTCCCTTTCAACACCCCAGGATTTTTCTCCTGAATGGAACACTATAAGCATATAGTCTTCCTAAAATAGGACAATTCCAGACAGATGTAGAATTTTATAATAAATCAGCAACTGCAGCACTTATAAATGTCATTGCTTTTAGTCAATATTAGAATTACAATTTTGGCACAGTTTAGCAATTAGTAGAATGTACTTTCAAGTTAATAGGAGCTCCAAATTTGCATTGCTATTTGGTACAACCCAAAGCCCCGTCTTTAATGTTCCATTCCATTCCAATTAACGATTTAATTACAGACTGATCTAACAATATTAACAACAAATTACTTCAAATATAAACCGGTGTTCCTTCTTTTACTCCTCCAAGCTTGAATTAGGAGTAGATGAAGTTTCATCGTCTCGTGAATTTCCAATTTTTCTGAGACCCTCTCTGAGGCCCAACACAATGAACAAGTTAGTGAGAGTTAGAAGCGACTCAGCCCCGCCATGTAACCAGTCGACATTGGACAAAGAAGTTCCATAATGCACCTTGGCTGTAGTAAGGAACACAAATCACACACCCATCTTCTTTAAATTGAGCATCATTTTTGAAGAAATTAACTTAAAACTCACCGTAAATTCCAGCTGGTACTGTTCAATTTCGCGGAGCCATGACAAAAAAGATTGAAAACATATGAAATCAGATAGGGTAGTAGAATTGAAGCAACGAAAGAGACACGGAGAGAGAAACTGACTTGTAGCGCCGACAAAGGCGAGCAGGAAGTAGAAGCCAAAGAGGGTGAGGTTTGGAGCGGTCTTGGACTTGGTAATGAAGTATAAGAATCCGATGTAGGGAAACAAAGAGAACGCGAAAAGCTGAGAAGCTATGCTCTGTGAATCAATGGTGGGTGCCCATGGATCAACCGGCAACGGCAACCCGCACACGATCCCTGCTCTTCTTCCGTTACAAGGGTTCCATTTGGTGCTTCCTCTGAGGCTGTTTAGGTGGCCCTTTTGCAGAAAGCTGGTTGGAGGGTTCAAAAAGCTGGGGGCTTTACAGAGGGACGCCAGGGGCAGGGACAACGACAACGACAACTTCATGGTACCTGCAATTTCACTACTCTCTCTCTGTTCTATCTCATCTCTTCCTTCATGCAACACCACCGCCACAGTTCAATTCCGCAAGCTGTTTCCCAAATGGGCTGGGCTCCTTCTCAGTACCATCAAACGCCTCTATTGGGCTCGTCTTTCTTTAACACAATTATCCTTTTCTTCCTGTCACCTCTATAAATCACACCAAACGATTTTGTTCTTAAAGAATACATTATTTATTCTACGATAAAAAAAATTGTATTTTTTCTATTTATATCTTTCGAATTAAATTTTACATAGATGAAGTTATTCAATTGATGAAAGTCAATGGAGATTCATATGACTTTGTTTATGGTTTGAAATATAATATGGTATTTCGGGTCATATGAATTTACCCTGTCATACTAGATGATGAGATATTAAGATGTTTATGTGTATGGTTGTGTGGATTCACAATGAGTAGTATGACAGGTGCATGTCTCGGGATTCTAATTTCAATATACAAGTCTTTCGGAAGTAGAGTCAAGTATCTGAGTATGTGAGTTAATAAAGATCTGATATGAATAATGTGGATGATAGTTGTGATAAACACTTGATGAATTTGTGTAAATTATGAGAATTTGATTGATTATGTTTGTTCTTAAAAGTTAAATTTATATTAGAATTCTTAAAAATAGCTAGCTTACTCTGTACTTTGATTTGTGTTTGTTTTTCTTTAATCTGTGATGATAGTGTTAATTTACACGGGAGCAGATAAAATTGGATGAAGTTGCAGGTAACAGAGCTCCTCAATGAGCCGCTAGAGGAACATATGTTTTTATGTTGAATGTTTGTAAACTTTTATTTATATATTAAATCCTTATGAAGATGAATATCTTTTTAGATACAAATATGATAAATATGATAAAGTAGTATATGTTTATTTATTAGTTAGATATTTTTTGTTTTACTATTATCTATTATATATGGATAAATATAAGGATGTTACATTTTCAAAATCTTTAGATTAAAAAATCTGGAAAACACTTTCATATTCAAAATTATTTTTCAAAATTCATAATTGGGAATGTATTTTTCTTTTAAAAAAATATTCTGAATTATAGTGAAGATATTTCTAATATGGAAATCACCTAAACCCAAAATTATATAAATTACAGTTTTTTCAGATGAACCATTCTAAAATAAGAAAACATTAATAAAATAAAAATTATTTTTATTTTTTAAAAAGTATAGGGTGCAAGAAAAACTATAAAGGTGCAAGAAGAAAAAACCCAAGTCACATATCATTTCTTTTTTCACCTCATTGTTTCCTTTGCATATTCAAGGGGTGTCTAAAAGATAAAAGGAAAATAAAAATAAAAGGAAAATAATAGTTTGACATTGTATATAATTTTTTATGTAATAAATTTAAAAATAAATATATATAATAAAGTATAAGTTTACAATTAAATAATATAAAAAAATATTTAAATAATAATATTGGGAGTTATAATGTGATTGTATAAAAATGTGGGTTTTAATATATCATTATCCAACATAAAATATTCTCATGTTTCCCCTTCTTAAATCGGTCTCTCTTTACCCTTTTTATAAGATCCTTCTTTATGAGTTATGTAGTTATGGAAAAGAAATTAAGGAGGTAAAAAAAATGACATGAGGCACAGCCTTGTCCAACAGATTTTTGTGAAAATAAAGAAATTGAGTTGTGAATGGGAATTAACATAGCAACAAACAGGAACCGAATTTTAGTTTGATTTGGGAGGTTGTATATTAATTCACATTAGAATCAACCTAAAATATGATTGAAGATGATTAGCACACCTAATCTTTGTTCATAAATTCGGCATGTGCTATTGCTTTTTCTTTCTAAGTCCACTTTTTATTAATTCATAGGTCCCATCAACAATGTTTTTTTATTTTTTATGTTATGATTGTTTAAAATGTATGAATGTATTATTAATATATAAACACTTCTATGATTTTGCGTTATTTTAAAAATTAAAAGTAACTAAATAATCAATATATTAAAATTATATTGCAAAAATATTAAAAATAACAAATCATTAATCTATATTTAGTTTATAAAAATAAGTTAAAAATACTTTATAGAATAGTTAGCCTCGTAGTTTTTTATAACATAAATCAGTTTAACGAAATCATTTATTAACTCATCCAAACAAGAGGTTTAATTAAAGTTATGAGCTGATTGAAACAAATTAAATTAAGGATAAACACGCTTTCTAAAGAATGTATTTAATGTGATATTTAGTTTAAATGGTTATTAATTACCTCCACCATAATATTTTGCCATGATTTAACATCATTTCATACGTATGAGACAAACTGGTATTGATCAGTAATTTTAAGGAGTTAAAATAATATATTTAAAAATTATATATTATCATTTATACAATAGAAATAAGTACATAATTCAATATAAATATAATTATATAAAAAAACCATTCAATTTTTTGAATTAATTAATAATCGAATCATAACGAAAATTGTGAAAGAAGTAATTACTAGATGATAAATTTAAAATAAATAAATTATAGTTAAAAATTAGTTATTAAAAACATGTAACATAAGATTCTATTTTATGTTATTAAAAAAAATATAGCTATTTAAATACTCATATTCAAAGCATTATCTGGATATAAAAAAATTGTATGAGAAAGAATAAAAACTCCAGTATGTCTTGAATTATGTCTTGTTTTGGATTGCGTTTACAGCTATGATTCATGTTTCAGTTTTAAGATTATTCATATTTTCGTGAAGGAAATGCATATGCGGATAAGTTGGTTAATTTATAATTTATTCATAGAGAATTATTTCATTGGTATAATAGGCTTTCATATCTAGTCTGCTCTTAGAATTCATTATGAATAAGTTATTAGAATTCATTATGAATAAGTATGGTATACTTATGTATTGTTACCACGTATGTTTTAGTTTAGTTCCATATATTTTGTATTTTTTTTAATAATTTTATGTTAATTCCTAATTTTATGTTGAGATATATATTGAAAAAATTGATAAAGATCCATAATTAATAAGAAAGAGAAAATTGAGAGTTTCACACATAACTTTATCATTCATTATAAAAGCTTTTAACGTATTAGTCTATTACAAGTTTTTGCTTTCATCTTTACTTTTCAAAAGAAATTCATTTATAACTTTATCTACCACTTGTCTGCCATTACTCCATCCAACTTTACTTATCTTTTTACATGTTTTCTCAAATTTTATTTTAAATAGCTTTTGAAATCATTTAACTTGATGGATTATTCATATAACGAAAACTTCATATTTGATATCATTGTGTGCAAATATTCGTCGGACCAAACCATCAAAGAAACTTAAAAAAAACTATCAAAGAATAATATAATTGTATATGTGCATTTGTTTCTTATATCACAATTTTATTTTTTTTTCATTCTCATTTTTATTTTTCTTACTTTTTTTATATATATAAATTTTTGAATGAATCACTAAAGTAATAACACAATGAATGTTAAAGATCTCATATCAACTAAAATTAAAATCAATTTACCGTATACAAGTGAAGAGAATCCTCACCTTATAAGTTAATTTTGTAAAAATAAATTATATTTTGATTCACTTTTTAATATAATATTAAAGTTTATCATAACGAAATTGTAAGAATTTATCATGTCACATGCTACCAATGATGTTTTATAATCTAAAAATTCATTTAATCTTTCTTGAAACTCTACTCAATTCATATAATAGAAAACTAATAAGTTGTTAAAGATAAAAAAAAAGCCATAAAATTTTTCAAAGAATGCAAAAGAGAAACAAAATTCTATTAGCCAAGATTGTCAAAACTACAAATTATATCTTCGTTTATCATCTAATCACCTATATAAACTATTATGAAAGAAAATCAATGGCCTAAATTGAATCGAATTGTTTTTTTTTCAAAGTCAAATCATATATACATTTCTAATAGATTTATAATACATTTGCCCATGCTTAGTTTATTTGTTTTATTTTTTTGACGAAATAACGTATTTATTACACATCTACCTCTTCTCTAATTCCATCACGATGAAATTGTCGTTTTGTACAAATAGTTCAAACTTGCAGTTGAATAATTGATTAACCATTCAGTAGTGCCCACCACCCATTCATCTAAAATCCAAATCAAAACCAAACGTATAAAATCATCTACACATAAAATCAACCATATTTTTTATACAACCACATTATAACATCAATATTATTATTTTAATATATTTTTTTATATAATTTAATTATAAATTTATCTTTTATTATATACGTTTATATAGATTAAGAAATATACAACTTCTAAATTTTTTGGCCGGTTGGAGCATTATTTTATTAACAATAATGACAAGTAGCTTAAACAACCAAGTTAAACATTCCTACGCGATCCCATAATTCAACGTTGCCTCGTAAAATAAAATTAAACAATTGCATCGCGAATTATCAAAACTTATAATATAATTAGCAGAAACCCAATATACACACGTTAATCGCTACGTTATTATGATGACATGAAATAACAATAACAATAATAACTACGATCATCATCTTAAGCACACGAAATACCGATGGCGGTGGTGGCCATGAACCTCTCCGAAGCTGTCTTTCTCACAAACGAAGCGATCTCCGGCGAAAGCACACCCACCTCAAATTCCGGCAGTTCGGGAATCGTGGAGAGAACGGGTTCGGATTTGTCGTAAACAACGTAGAAACGGTCTTTATTGGAATATCTTTCCGCCACTTGGAAAGTAGTATTGTTAGGGGTGGTGGCCCTGGAACAAGAACTAGAAGTCCTTAATTTGTTGCTGGACTTGAAAACAAACCGAAGGAGTCTGTGGAAGGTTCGAGAGATCTTGAAAGGCTTGTTGTTGGACATGATGGGAGGTTGAGGATGAAGTTGAAGCGAGAGACAACGTTCGGGTAAATGAGACATCGAAAGGGTTCTTCTGTTTTTCGGGGAATTCGCTATTGCCGTGTTCAGTTGCCGTTTCAAGGAGTTGAGCTCGAAGGAATCGTAGAGGCTGCTGCCACAATCCCAAACGTTTCCCTTCGAAACTTGGTTAGGGTTAAGCTTTTCTTCTCTCGATTTCTTCTCCATATGCTACAATTTTCTTAATTTTGGTGAGTGTTGGAACTATGTATATAGAAGGTTGTTATGTATGAGATATGGATGAGAAAATGGAGAGAGAGAGTGACGTTTGACCACTTTTATGTGATGTTTGGTGAAGGATGAAACCTTTAGTTATGACTTTGTGACCTACAAAGTAAGGGTTTTTGTTTTTGTAATAATCAAGGTTTCACTTCCCAAGGATGTTGACCACCGTTACCATTAAATCCGTGATGATACTATTCTTTTTTTCAATTTCTGTGCCAGAGTTGCTACATGCTTCATCTGCATTGGCCAAATAACTAAATCAATTAATTAAAAACAATTAAAAAAATAAATAAATGTGTACACACGATGATAAGTGGGCAAATATGGACACTGGGACGTGGAATAAAAGTGGCCCCTTGAAATCTTGAATCATGTGTGTGTCATGTCACATTCACACGCACATTATGGGATTGTGCACAACCATGGATTAATTAATTAATTAATTAATGGAACGAGTTTAGTTACTCAATAGAAAATTTCATTGAATTAATTAATGATCATGTGGGTGCATGTGGTGGCATTGCTCAACCATATGAAAAATCAACAATAAAGTATTTGGTTTTTTCATTGTTGGAGTGCTTCTCCATGAAGACAGGAATTATGATGATCCCTAGAAGCATCATTTTTTTAATCAACAAACTCATATCGTGAGTTTTAATGTTTAATAGTGTTGTTCGTTGTTTTGAAACACAAACTGTCCTACACCTGTTTGTGTGATAATGCATTTTCATCATAATTGGTTTCAAGTTTTCTGGAATTAGTTTAAATTAATAGTTTAGTTTCTTTATTATCCTTTTTTGGTTTCCTTAGAATATGCATATATGTGTATTATCTTTTGTGGAATAATTTAGTTTTGATACACTATAAATGCATAAAGTTAATATGGAAGCTTGACCTAAAAATGCTCTCACTTACTTTTAATTTGACGTATGAAAAAAAAGTAATAGGTTTCTACCCATTTTGTTAATTAAGAGAGTACCAAGTTCAGGTATTTTTGTGGAGTTGAACTCTGAAATGCACAAGTTATTGAGTTAAGAAGGTTGAATACGCAATAACTAAAAACCATACGTGGAAAGATGCAAAACGCAGTTATGAGTTTCCAGGTGTATACAATAGATTCAGATTTTTGGGAGAGAGTTGAAAGGAGATGATGAATTCGTAATAAATGTGGCATGGAAAGTAATAGTTATAATCTCAACAACTGTGTATGTGAATCAAGAACTTTATTTAATTGGAAGTTTGACTATTATCGGACAAATTCTGACAGGAAGTGCACTTGGCTAATTTTGAGTAAAAAAACTAAATACGTTGTGTACAGGTAGTAACAGGACCCATAGATTTTTTGGTATACGCAAATATATTAAGTAATATATTTTTAATCATAATCCAAACTTTAATTGAATTCATTATAAATATAAATAGTCACAATTTTTTAAAAAATATATTATTATTGTTCATTAATTACACCAAATATTAAATACTGAACACTTATTTAAGTATTGTAATATAAGTGTCTTAACTTAATTAAGAGGAATGAGTGAAATTAAAATAAAGTGAAGTGAAACAATTAATCACATTAGAAAGAAAATAAGTAATCCAACTGTTGGGTCATGAGCTTGGGTTGATCCATTGTCATTATAAGCAGGAAGCCGATCTAACTAATCGGGTGTGACCCGACCATGTGATCACGTGTAATTGTAAATCAGCAATGATAAAAGGATCCTATGCAGTAGCCTTATTTGTCTGGACATAAGATTGAGGGCATGTTGGGTCATGAGTCTGGAGCGTCCCTAGAGCATCATTAAGTAGGAATCCAATCTACATGAACAATACAAATGAAATAAACATTAACCAGACAATAAAGAGAGAATCGTAACGACATGTAGGAGGAATAAAATTGACTTCATATATACTAGAAAAAACCTCATAATTAGATGGATATCAATTTAGATTAAAAATACACTTCTTTTTTAGTGTCTTAAATGTTTTGGATTTAGATCACCTATTAGCCGATCTATAACATCAACCTATAACAAATAAAAGAAAAGAAATTATCCTAATAATAATTAAAAATAAAAGTAATCTGATTAATAGTAAATAAAAATTTCTCTCCGTCTCTTCTCTTTTTATATACGACAACATGTGATATTTATGGAAATTTATTTTGGTAGAAGTTTTTTTAAAAAAATATTCAATGTTCCTTCTCATCATTTCCGTTTAGTTTTAATCAATTACTTTGTGACCCTCTTTTTAAATTGACTGTTATTTTGTGGAGGATAAAGTGGGATTTAAGCTTGGAGAGGAAATTCTAAAACTTAATGATAGTGATCTTAGTTAGTGGCGTTGATCTTGGTTAGTATATTGACTTTCTTAAGTCTCCCTTACTATCTTCAACATATGTAATTCCATTCATTTGACTCTCAATACCTTCCTGCCATACCTATATACTTATATTTCAATTACTTAAATAATTTAAAATACACAAATAATAAAAAATTACCAGGGATATTTTTTTATGTATGATGATGATTATTATTAAAACCGTAACTAACATTGGCCGTAACATTAAATATTCAACTACTTAATTAAATAGCATAAATAGTTATTACTTCTGTCAACCAACAATGGTATTTAATTTGTGAGGAACTAATTTTTTTACTAAACTTTTAACTCATGTTTAAACAATCTAACTTCAAAATTAAGGTTTGACCTAATTAAAATATGAAACTTAAAGTTACTAATTAATATTAGGTTATATATATATATATAAATAAATATGTACCGTTTTTTTTTCCAGAATGTGTTTTACATTATCTTGTTGATCTTGTAATCTCCTTGTCTTGCTCTTCTCAAATCTTGGTTTGAATAAGAGATATTTGTAAAAAGTTATCAACTTTTAAGTTAATATTAAGCAGGTAAAATATTTAATGTTATCGAAAAACTATCTTTTATTGAATAACTTTAACCTATTTATAAAAACAAGTTGTAAGGTCATGGGTCTGGTTAAATAGTTAATAATTTATGGGTCTTTAGATATGTGCATCTAACATCTAACGTAATATTATAATATAAATCAAAAGATCTCAATCAATTAGTTTTAATCGTTAAATTAAGATAAAATTGTGATCGAAGACAGAAAGATTAGAATTCGATCCATATATAATATACTATATTACATTATATAGAAGTGATCATCTAATACACACAGATAAAGTATATACTTATCTTTGACCACCTTGAATGTTTTAGATCGAAAATCGCCTATACTCTAATCTAATCTAAAACACAAGTGATGATATTATTCAAAACTTATTTGTATTATTATTATGACTTTTTATATTAATCTCGTTTGATCTATTTTACTTATTTATAGTTTTAGTTTCCAAGACTATATCGCTCCATACATAACCTTGGTCGGTTTTCTGGGCCAGCTACATATGCAATACACGCAAAGATATATACATGAATTATTTGCAAGTTATTAAAGTAGACACACTAACATGGGTTATTTAGAAGCTATTAAAGTACGCACATGTACACGAATTATTTATCGTCTATTAATGTTTAACTCATTCGCAAATACTTGAGTTTTTATTAAGCTTACACCCATACATTTTGATAAATAAATAAAAAATCAAATCTAGCGTTTCACGAGTCAATTTTACATAATTTATGAATATAACTCAATCAATACTTACACCTCTATATCTCAAATTAAGATTCTGAATATTTTTTTTCTAAAACATGTTTGAATTAGATATTTTATAAAAAAAAGTAGTACTTATTTATTTTTCATAAATCCTTAGGAAATTTAAAAAAGTTAAAACAAAAAATGTAACGCAATAACTCTAATACTGATCAAAGTTTGAAATTAGCTATAACTTCTTAAAGATTTATTAGATTACACTAATTGACAGTGTAAAGGCTTTTTACTTAAAATGATTTACAAGTTATTAACGAAATAAAAAATTAACTTATAATGTGTCAATGTTAAGCATTTTTCATTCAAGTTTTAAACATCGTTTTTTTAGTTTTTATGTGATAGATGAACTTGGAGACTGTATAAATAGATGCAACCTAACTCTGATTTCACAGGACTTGATACTGTTTAAAACTGCGGTTTGGGCTTTAAACCACTACCCGGAATGGATTCTCTACAATCTATCTTCTTAAATTTTTGTTTGTTACTTTGAAATTTACAAGCTCTAAAGATTAGTCTATATTACCTGTTTCACAAAAGGAAATAACATTTGGTCAATCCACAACATCACTGCTGAACAGCTTAAATTGATTTGCATCAAGAACCAATTTCCTTATGGAAGAGAATGCACCCATGATTCCAGCACCCGTGAACACCACTATAATTGAGACGTTGACCCAGTAAGTTAAGGATGATTTTGGAGGCTTGAATGTCATGTTGTACATAACCATTGGCAGAATGAAATCCAAAGGGATGAAAGCAATAGCACCAACCACCCCGTTGATATCTCCAAAAAATGGCAACATGGCTGCCAAAACCCCACAGCATATCATGTAAATTGTTCGGAGAATAATGCGAGGAATCAGGTTTCTTTTGGAAAACATCCCCTGCCTCACATCAGCTGATTTCTTCTCCATTATCTCATAAGCAACTTGAGAATAAACCTGACATATGTTGGGACAGACATTAAACCTTTGCTCGTGACAGTTTTGTTCATAGCATTTTGATTAGAACACCCTAGAAGGATAAGTTCGCTGACTTTTGTAATAACTACTTCAAATGCTTAACATGCTCCTTGACCACGATGTTTCCACCATGTAGTCAACCTCCACATGACAGCCAATTTTACAATATACAAAGAAAAGTTGACCGTGATATTAGTGATTTGAAACTATGTAATAATTTATCTATATTTAAAGAGGATTTTAACTAGTTGACGGTGGATAATATACCAAGATTAAACTCTTTGTAGCCCCTAAAATAATCCTTCACAAGAAGGAAAAAAATCAAATAGAATTTTTCTCGTGATTACTTAATCCTAGCCAATTGCCCTTTCCATTTAGAGAGAAGTGTGTGTGAGCTTACCAGGCAAATGGCAAAGAGCTGAAGAAGAACAAAGACGATTGCAAGTCCAAGAACCCAAGTTGGGGCCAAAGAAGGTCCACTATCTGGTAGCAGACTCTTTAAAATGTTTGAGTTGGATTTGTTTCCAAATACCCAATATCCAGAAACTGCAGCAGAGTAGAAAGTCACAAAAATTGCTGTATAACACATAAGAAGGCCTTTTACCATCTTCCCAGTGGCAGGGGGCGCCAGAGTTGCCTGTATTCATAATGACATGGTCAATAAAACTTCCAAACAAATTATTTAAACTTAGGAAGAGGAATATTAGGTACTTGTATCTCGGGTAATATGCCATTCCCAAATATTGCTGCAAGTATGGAGAGGGACGTGAAGGCACTGAAAACCCTTGCAGATTTCTTAGGTTCTAAAGAATAGTCCCTTGGAGGGGCATGTTCAGACGTACCTGCAACATGGTTGGAGTTTGTTAAATCATTGCAACATTTCATATATTCAGTAGAACTCCAGGTACCAAATTATGTCATTCATTCTATTTCAACATAGAATTGTCGACTTCATTACCCTTGAGCTTGTGAGAAATTATACATTCAGCAATGTTTTAGTTAAAATCTCTATTAGTAATTCCAATGCAGAGGGTCTGTATGTACAATTACATTGTAATGTATACCAAAAAGACATTGAGTTCATATTTGTAAACAACATAATTACATACACCGGATGAGAATTTATTGTATGCTTAACTGAGATCACAGTTGGAAAAAAACAAGAGGGCTCCAAGTGAATTGAGTGAGAAGTATTTAGCACTAGTATTAATCCAATTGCAGAATTATGATTTGAAACGTTTGCACTTTGTAGTAAAAATGTAATCAAGGGAAAAAATACCTGCATGAATACAGGCAACAACCACGAGGATGGTATAGCCAAGGGCGAAAAGTAGTGAACAAAAGTTGATGTGTCGCAGGGAATGGAAAGAAGGAAGTTGAGATAAAACTATCATCACCACTGTCACCATTGCTATAAAGTGGTACAATTTGAGGGATCCATGAACTGAAATATTGGAGTACATGATCTTCCATGACAAAAGACAAAGCAGTCAATTACTTTTTCAAAGTTAAAAATTAGAAAATAAAATAGTTTAATAGTTGACACAGATATTTAAGACTCCAAATCATTATATTCTCTTAAAGCAATACGCAGCAAAAGTAAAACATAATGCACAAAATAATTATCCTAGAGTTACCAGTCCAGGCCAAAATGCATATCATCATGACGTGTGAACAAAATTGCCTCCATGAACCAAAATTTCAATGTTTGAATGAGCAGAATGCGTGACTCAACAAATCACAATTATCTTCCTGTAGCATTTGCGCCACACCAACCTCCTTGTGTGAAAAAAGCAGTTCAATTATTTGCTATTATTGAGTTTGTATCTTTCATTTTCTCTCTCTCTTCCTTCAATGAAACTTTGTTATTTTCACACTGACTACCCTCTTGGCCCTTTTCAGTTTGTCCCTATTCACTATAACTCTACACTTCGGCTAGAACAAACCATAGTTACGTTACGTTACGTAGAGTTTAAGTTCTGAGTGGAAATTTCCATGAGTACTCATCCTCTTAACACTCTCTATGGTACATTTTTTATATTGGAAGTGTGGATCAGTTCAACAACTTACGTATAAGCTAAGAACGCTCCCAAAAAACTCCAAAATAGTTCACGGCTTAAACGTTGTAACATCTAATCAATAAGTGAAAACTTCTTGAAAGGTTAGGCGTGAAAAAAGAGAGAATAAAAGAGCAATGAGATGGGAGGAAACTAAATTCACATGTACTATATAATTATAACCAGTTGCTTTCACTGGTGTAGTCTTTATAGTTTCTTTTATATAATAATAAATAAATAAATAACCTGAAGGCATTCACCCGCAAGCAAGATTGCCCCAACGCCAACGCCAGTGTTGATTGCCGTTTGAATAAAGATTACAAAATAAAACATCCATCCTGACCCTGTAACAAATTAATGCATGCTTTATAATCTTACCAAAAACAATAACAAAATACATAAATATAAACCTTCAATACACCTATCATGTAACCTAAGAAAAGATAGCAAAAACTCGTCATACATTATTTTATTTTGATAAAAAAGAAAACAATTAAGTCGAGTAATAAAAAGATACATGTGTGTTGTAATATATATATATATATATATATATATATGAATTTTAAAAGTCTTCCTACTTAAAGTACAAAAAATAATATACACGAGAAATAGAATCAGAGTAGAATTTCATGTAAAAAAGTTGTACGATACTATTATCTTTAATTTTCTGCTTTAATTTTATATAGAAATTTCATTTAGATCAAAACGATAAATATCTCACTAAACTAAATCTAGGATTGGGAACAAATTTGGGCCACATGTATCTTGTGAGCACAACAAATTTGTGTAAATTAGCCAGATAAAGCCCAAAATTTGGCAGCCGAATAAAAAAAAAATAAACGAAAGGCATTGGAAAATACTAAAATAAGAAAGAAAAAAAAACATTTGATTGAAAACTCTCAAACTAAATGTGTGTTTAATAATAAATATTTCAACTTATACATCGCCGCGGTCAAATAACGTGTAAAAGTTATAATTATAATTGCTTATCATGTAAAATAACAATTATCTATATCATACCGTTAAATTAAATATATATTAATTATTTTTGAAAAAAATTAATTAATTCTGTTAGAAAATATTAAATACATTGAAGGTAATAATTGGCAACATAATAAATTAAAATCAATGATAATTCTCTTTTTCAATGTCTTAAAATTCAATAAGAAATAGAAAAAATTAAATGAATGTAAGTGAAAAGAGATGGACAAATTGATTCAAATTAAGGAAAGAGCAGAAAGAATCAAGAAAAAAAATAAATATATATTCATATATAGAGAGAGATAAAGCATAATTTAGAGAAATGAATAAAAAAATTAATTAAAATAGTATATAGTTATTTTGAAAAGAAAAATGATAATTTGATAACTTTTTTAAAATAAATATATATAATAAAAAATAAATTTATAATTAAATGATATAAAAAGTATTAAAATAATAATATTAAAAAAATGGAGTTGTATCATTACTCTTTTAAAAATGTTTTACCTACAAAACTTCAGCCTCATAATGTCTCGTAAAATCCTTCAAACTTTTATCTTTTAACATCATTTTAAATTCGAAAACGTTTCTTTGACACTGATTTTTGAAAAGCAAATTTGTGACAAACCTCTCTGTCTATGAAGAAGAGTTTAGAAAAGAGAGTTACACTAGAAAAGCGTTTCTTTAAAAATTGATTGTGAAAAAGTCAACAAAGAGAATTATTAAGAAAGGAGAAAAAGCTCTGCAAGCAAGGAAAATGACTGAGGAACAATGAAGAGTTGGCCTCGACAAGATTGAACAAAACGAAGTAGACAAAAAAAGAAAAAAAAAGAGTAGAAAAACTAATCACCTAAAACATCAGCAGCTAGTTCTCGGAAACGAATGTGTCGGCGACCAGATTTTTCGCAGTAATCGAGAACTTTGGACATGAGGAAGTAGGAGTAGAAGGTAACCAGCCCCACCGTCGTAAGGCACAGGAATCCAAGTCCCCATCCTAATCCTCGGAACGCATAAGGCAGAGTCAGAATCGTTGGTCCAACGATAGCCGTCGTTAGGTGGAACCCCGCGTGCCACCACTCACCTGTCAATTGTTAAGTTCTCGGAGACTTTATAAGTCATGCATGAATATGAATGTGATGGCTACTTTCGTTTAACAGAAACCAAAACCATTTAAATTCATGAATTCTGATGTGAATGGTAGGTGAATCGGAGTTATTTACCTTTGGATTGGAGAACGAAAGCAGCTCCGCCGTCTTCATCCTTGTCGTGGCGGCTATGGATATCGGCTTTCGGTGGTTCCGCCATGGATGAACTGGCGCTGAGCTGTTAACTAAGGACGAAGGAGAATGAGAGTGAGTCGAGCGGGCGTATATATATATATATATATATATATATATATATATATTTATTTATATTAGTCTTTAATTTTGTTTTGGGTACGCATTAAATAGTTTTCATTGTTAACAAAATTAGAAGAAGAACGATGATTTAAATATGTACTAATGTGCTGTTCACGATTTCTTAGTTTTTTTTATGATTTTTTAATACTCCTAATTAGGGAAAAAAATATTGGTTAAGAAAATAAAAGGAGAAAGTTTTATAAAATAATTAGAACGATGACTATACTTTATAGCTATGAAGTTCGGACACTCCTCTTAAATGACGTGTCGGTGTCCGACGATACTTGTATGACATCTGACTTCTGTAGGATATGTATCTGTGAAGTGTCTAATTCAAAAAAATATTTGTTAGATTTCTGACAATTCTAGTATGGTTTTAACATAATTTTAAAAAAGAAAAATACATTAATTTTCTCAAAATTCTGTCATTATGATTATAAAAATAATAAACAAATCCTGTCATGACAAACATCTTTCTGCTCCATAAAATAATCTGAAACATACTTGTACACATAAATTTTTATTGTCAATTTATATAATTCATAATTATATAATATATAATCCTATATTTTAGAAATTTTACGTATCTCTTTTGTGTCTGTGTCGTATACCCGTGTTAGTGTTTGTGCTCCATGCCATACAAAGATGTCTAATTGCATAAAGTATTTAGAGTTTTTATTTTCTTTTGAAAGCTAAAAATAGTTTTGTTCCGTAATTAAAAATGTAATTATCATTTCAAATTTTATATTAATTATATTCTATCCAATGTTTCTTTAATTTAATAACTCTACAACTAATAAGTAAAGTATTTAATGCTTAATTAATTGATATTAATTGATACTATAATGAAAACAAAAGAAAACCTTTGCTTTTTGCGAGTACATCGAAGTACGAAAGGGGTAAAATGAAGAGTTTATTTTTGTTAATAAAAGAATATATTTTTAGAATTATGGGTCCGGTCCCTCTTTAGCATGAATAATGTCTTTTAAAATATTTATTATAAAATTGATCATTCTATCGTGTATAAAATTATATCAACATGTTAACAATTTTTACATTACTAATGTATTTAAATATAATTCTAGTAAAGAATCTTAAATATTTAAAAAAAGAAGGAAAAAAGTGTAATATAAGTGGTATTTTCAATGATTGAGGCGTATGAAAACTAGGTTCCACGCCTTCTTTCGTTTGCACTCTCATAAAGCATATTTGGACTTGTATTCTTGTGTACACACGGCATTCCACTTTTTAAGTGTTCAAGTGTGTCTTTTCATATAAAAAAAATGTTAAATAAACAAAATATATTTTTATTTTGTACAAATTTTATATATTTTGAAAATTTATAATAAAAAAATTATTAGAATAATTTATTGTTAATTTTTATGCAATAAATAAATTTTTAATATAAATTAAGATATTAAAATATTTTGATGACCGAATAAATTTTAAGTAATAACAAAATACTGATTTCACATTAATACAATGAAACGGAAAAACATATTTTATCCAAAATAAATTATTTTAATCCCAACATCAAGCATCAAGCCACCATGTCAGTTCTATCCAAATTTGAACATTTTTTTTCTTTATTTCCTCATTTCAACTACTAATCAAACAATTACATAAATAATATAAAAGAAAATTTGTGAGGATTAGAAATGATTTCGCTTGTATTAAAAGTGAATTTGTGAGGATAATTTATTGAAATTTGTGAGTGATGTGATAGTTGTTAAAGAATTATAAATTATTTTAGAGAGGTAAAATGTAAGTTTACAAAATTTATTAAAATTATTTAAATAATAAATTATGATATTTTTTTAAGATTTGAATTAATTATTTTTTTTTAATATATAATATTCATAATTTTTCTAATATATTTATTATTTTATATAACTATATATATGTTCTTATATTATAACTTATTTTATTATTTATAATTATATTATTATTAATAGTATATATATATAAATATCCACGTCAAAATATAAATATTACTGGTGGTCGTACTCATACCTAATTAATATGATTTTTTTTACGAAAATCGAAACAAATAAATTTGTACAATACTTAGAAAAGCCGATTCATTTATGAACCCGCGCACCCCAATAAAAAAGCAATTAATTACATTTAAGAGGTACTACACTACCATAAAGTCAAAGGTGTTATTAGCATTTATTGCTAATGTTTGTTGTAAGGCTTCTTTACTCTTATAATAACTCTCCCAGTATATTCAATGTTAAAAGATAATCTTAAATAAAATGAGTTACTTTGCCAAAAATTATTCCACATGAGCAAATATAGAGTATCATAGCACGTATTTTTTATATTAATTAAAAAATATTAAATTAACTTTAGGTGATTGTTCCAAGTAGGCATCACATATAACATCAGAATGCATTAGTGACACTTAATTATACAATTTTATAATACACTACGTGGTTTATGCATCAAAACATGGTTTTGTTAACAAATATAAAACAAGCATGACAACAACAAGAAGTATTAAATGGATAAATTCAAGACATCTTAAAATGACAGTAATACTTATAAAATCATGTAAACTTTCATGAAGAAAAACTGGCAGTAATACTTATAAAATCATCTTAAAATGAACCAGACAGCTAAAAATCTTAATTTGATTTTCTTCACAACTTGTGTAAAGAAAATTACAGCTAAAAACAAAATGGACGACTAAACTTTCAAGATAAGCATATTCAATACAATTTTTTTGAACATGCACAAGTTTTTGGTTTCTCCATTTACTATTCGGTTTCCTGGTTTGCAATTGCAGAAAGAGACTTGTTGTATTCCTCCATTTCCTTCTTGTACGCCTCCATTGCATCAGATGCTTGGCCATTCCAGACTTGCCTCTCTTCCTCACTCAGTTCCTAATCAATGATAATAAAATCAAATTGAATGATTGTTCTGTTCTATGCAGAAGAAAAATTAATTGTGGAAGAAGCTATGGTTCAATAATAGCTACCTTCCACTTCAACGAGACAAGTGCATTAATGGTTGAGGTGTTGAGTCCTGGTCTTTCATCCTGTAAAGTTTTCCTTGCTTCTTTGCTGAACAGAATCAAATTTTAACTTTTCACAATACCATAAAAATAATACTTTCTCAGTTTAGTTTAGCTTGCAAGTTGAAGTTACCAGAATACGATGAACGATGATGGAGGCCTCTTTGGCCTGTTTGGATCAGAATTCTTGTCTTCCTTGTTTTGTTTCTTCTTCTGACGATTCTGTTTTGTTTTCTGCACCATGATAGGGGTGGCTAAGCATCAGTAAAACTACAAGGTGTATAATAAAAATAAAATAAAGGAAGGACTACGGTTTAAAACTGAAAGAGAACAGAAGAAAAAAAAAAACCTTGATTATATTATCAGTTTTCTCCTTCTTCTTCAGCATTTGCAAGGCTTCTTGTTTCTGAAGTTTCAAATGCTCCTCCTCCTCCTTCATGATGTGGGCAGCTTCCTCATCTTTCTTCTGCTTGTAAGCCTCCATTTCTAAAGCATATTTCTCCTTGTTCTTCTTTGCCATCTGAGGTTACAAGACAGATTATTTGTAAGAAATCGATGTCTCTATAATGACTCAAGAGAAGGGTATATAATAATAACAAGTAATCATGTGAGAGTTGAGAGACTAAATGAACAAACCTCTTCATAGGGTCTCCTTTGTTTCTCTGTCATGCTTTTCCACTCTTCGGCTGTGATCTTTGGAACCTGATAAAAGAAGCAACAATTTATATTTGATTTCTTAAAAGTCATGGTTAAAGAACAAAAAATGGAACAAGAAATTACCTCCAAGAAATTCTTGTTCTCGGCAACAAGAGCTGCTCGCCTATCGTTAGTGAACAAGAAATAAGCAGACATGGGGTGCTTTGGTTTCAATGGATCCTTCTCTTTCCTGTGAAGATGCAATACGAACATCACTAAGCAGAAAAATTATGAAGAGAAGTAAATGATTTACACACAATATTGTAAAAGGTCCAAGGAGAGTATTTATAGTTTACTTGTTCTTCTTGGTCTCTTTTTCTGCCTCTTGTTTGAATTGCATGTACTGTTCAAGCAATTCCATGGCAGTCCTGTGTTTCTGCTCCTCGTCAAACAATCTCATTGCCTCACTCTCACGTTTTTCCTTTGCAATCACTTGCAAATAAGCTTCTTTCTCAGTATGATATTTCTCTTCATAAGGCTTCTTCTCCTCTGCACTGACAGTCTTCCATTTAGCCCCCAACATGTTAGAAGTTTCCTTAAATTCTGCCTCTGGGTTCGTTTTCTTGATCTGCACCAGACGCCAAGCCAACAATACATTAAAACCATTGAAATTTTAAACAAAAACAACAAAAGAAGGGAGAAAATAAAAAAATAAAATTATTCCAAATGATCACTTGATTTCACCTCATTCCATTGGTCTTTCATCCACAAAATGTAAGGTGGTGAAGGCCTTTTCTTCTCAGAGACCCCCTTCTTCTTCTTGTCCTTTTTTGTCTCATTATCTTTCATCACAGGCAAATTCTACACAAATAGGAAAAGACACACCCACATAAATAAATAAAAACACAAGGAAATGATAAAAATCAAACCTTTAAAAAACGATCAGCAATCACCCAAATAGAATACAATGGACCCCAATTGTCTACAATTTTCCACAATATCAGCGATCCCGGCGAAACCCTGAACATATTTGAAGACCATGATAAAATAAAAACATCCATATGAAATATCAACTGAATTTACCATGGTAGGTTTAAACTCCTTCAACTTCTGCAGTTTTTTCAGCTCAACTTGAAGCTTCTCTTGTTCACGGCCACGGTTTTCGAGCTCTTCGTCCTTCTGCTTGAGGGCATCGTCTCTGGCCTTCAAGAGCTCTTCGGTCTTCTCCTTCTCGAGGCGCATCTGCTGCAGCATTTCCTGCATCTCGAGCAATTCTTTCTCGAAAGATTGCTGCTTCTTGGAATCTTGTTTCGACGACGGTGAAATTGGTGTCGTTGAGGACTCAGAAACCTTCCCAGCGATGATGTTGGCCTCGTTCGTTGATGGGATTTTCTCCTTCAGGGCCTTTCTGCCCCTTCCCCTCTTTTTGGGTACCTCAACAACTGTGTCACCCATCGATGAAACAAAGGAGAGAGTGAAAGAGTTGTTTCTGAAAAAATGTTCTACACAGAGATTTTGTTTGTTTGGGACAAAGAACGAGGTCTTATGTAGGATAATTGGAGCAACGGTCGGAATTTTCAAATTTGAAAGAGGGGGTGCCAATCTTGGTTTCTCTTTTATTATTTGACCGTTTTTACCATGTTCGGGAAATTTTGAATTTTTGACGATCCACTTAATTAAGAACCATTATCAGGTGATTTTGAAACCCTAGGATAAAACAATAATAATAATAATAACCCATAAATAGAAAGTTTGAAATATATATATAATCAATGTATTAAATTAAAAAAATTTATATATTTAAAAAATAAATTATAATTTTTTTTAAATGCAAGTGACTATATATTTATAAGTTATTGAATAGTGGTTGGTAACGAGTAATAAAATAAGCCTAAAAATATGATTTTAAGAACTGAATTTTAAAACTAATTCAACCTTACAATAAAAGTAATAAAAACAAATAATTTTAATATGATAATAATAAAATTTTTATAATAAAAATAATAATTGCTAAATTCTAAAAATTCATGTGTATTGATAATAATGCGATTCATGTGAGTACCTAGCCCGTCTAGTGGCTAAAGATGGCTTTATTTAATTAAAAGCCACAACATTCATATGTCATGCTTAAATTACAATCGAACAGGTAATGTATGTTACCTATTCAGAAACCCTGACTAATTTGCATATAACTCCAAATGCTCTTACACAATTCAAATACTCAAAGGTATCATCTTGGTGGATTCCAGAATTACGCGTTGCAGGATCTTTGGCATGCGTAATTACTCCCAAGTTTTCGGGATTGGCTTTCCATGGCAAGATGAGAATTTCATATGACAATCAGGATAGTCTTCACTTCATTTCAAGTTTTTTCATCCAATAGTCAATTTGGCTGGCAACACATGCTGACCCGGTGGAGCCGTAAGAGACAAATTTCTGGATCGCATTTTCTACTC
>Ga0123342_1002114_pt1 | contig 33291 bp, 10 predicted proteins | sample Turbeawhitnodule_FD_89960 | JGI IMG/M metagenome (GOLD analysis project Ga0123342, IMG submission 89960) | Root nodule microbial communities of legume samples collected from Mexico - Turtle bean Mexico white nodule | ecosystem: Host-associated > Plants > Roots > Nodule | place: Mexico: Nepantla... | reverse complement strand
TTTTTCGTGAAGGGAATGCGTGTGCTGATAAGTTGGCTAATTTAGGATTTATTCATAGAGAATCTTTTCATTGGTATAATAGACTCCCAGCTAGTCTGTTCTTAGAATTCTTTATGAATAGGTGTAATCTACTTATGTATCGTTTGTGTTAACATATGGGTTTTGGTCTAGTCCCCCCATATTTTTGTATTTTTTTTTTTTAATAATATTTTTTTTTCTTGCGATGGCAGATGATTGTTGTTACTTGAGGTGTCAGTTTAGTTGAGATGTCAAGTTGCATATTGATGACAAAAACTTTATAAAAAAAATGAAAAAAAACATGTTTTCAAATCCATTCTACTGAGAATGTTCACGTCATTCTCTGTAACTTTCCTTTAAATTTAATATAGAATGATTATTTTTTTTTACTGGAGACATTCTCAAATAGAGTAACTATTTCAAACAATATAACTTTTATTTTTTGAATAAATTGAACTACATATTAAAAAAATAATCCTGTGATTAGTATCTATATATTATGTATTTTTCTTAATCTAAGTAGGAGATTAAATCCTTTCTCTTGGAAGTTTTACTTTTTCATAATGTCAATATTTTTTATTTAATTTCTTTTAATGATTGATTCAACCTCTCAGTGAGAAGAATATCTGAATTTTTTTTTCGTCAACAACTTCAACGGTAATATAAAATTATAAAAATAAAGAAAACTCTTCTTTTATGCTAGATTTATATGTTTGAATAATATAAAAAAAAATAACAAAGAATATGAGATTTGTGTAAAAATAAGTCTTACTTTTGAAAATGGTGATCGTGCGCAGAAAACATCATCAATATTTTTATAGTATGAATGAACTAATCAAAACTTGGCGGCTTTTCAATTTTTTCAACAAAAAAAAGTTATTAAAAGATGTGTATTAATTAAGTAACCAGATATTCATATCCAAACTTCTAGATGCACCATTTTTTTTTATATTTAATATAAAGTATATACATATTCATACTTTTCTTAATTTGATTCCATTTCCACATGATTGCAACAGTGTTCTTGTGTTGCACGCATAATCCTACCACGAATCATGAATAAAAAAAATAATTCCATGCATTAATAAACACTATTATATTTAGATTTTGGTGTAATCTCTTTATATTTTTTTTATATTTTTCTTTAATAATATTTTATTTATACAATAATAAATAATTGTTGTTACTTATATCGGCCACTATTGTTTCTCTATATATGCTTTCATTCTACTCCAATTCTATATTTGTTACACCAATTAATATTATACACATATATATGGTTTTGAAATAATAAAAATAGCTTAATCAAATAATTCGTAACATCAATTTTTTCAACGTGCAACTCTTTCTTTCTAAGGTCATATAATTGAATATTTATACTTAAAATATTAATTTTGACATGTTGATAACACTTTTTTTTATCATGATTTTATTATTAATAAGGTTATATATACAACTTCCATTTATTTAAAATGGATAATTAGTTATATATGTGATTAGCAACATTTTAACAGAAATCAATACCCACAACTAATAAACTGAACTTTTTCTTAAAAAAAAAATAGATATATCGAACTATTTTTAGTAGTAGTAGTAGGTAAAACTATTTTTAGTTTTAAAAAGTTCAAAATAAATTAGTTCATATAGAAACAGTTCAATTTTATTTGCTTGAGCTAAAAAAAAAAATCTTCAATTCCAATGAAATATTTTTAATTTAGAGTATTTTTTTATAATCTAATTCAGTCCAAACACGACAAGAAAATTATGAAATAAAAACTAATTTTTTAGTAACAAAAAATATTTAGTTGCTATAATGATTAAATTAGAGATCCTTTTAGAGACTAAAAAATTTTTGATTTCTAAATTAATTTCTATTATTGTTAAATGATTTATAAATTGATATCTAATTAACAACCAATGTTTTTGCTACCAAATTTAGAAACTAAATAATTGGTAGTTAAAACCTAGGTTGCTAATTAGATACTAATTTAGAAACTATTTAACAATAATAGAAAGTAATTTAGAAATATTTTTTTTTCTAAAATGGTATTTAATTTAGTTACTATAAAAATTAATTATTTTTTATATCTAAAATTGTTTTTTATTTTATGTTTTTTTTTAAATCATTTTGTTTCGGTCATAGTTATTGTAGATGGAGGAATCATTTGCTGGAAAAAAATATAATATTAGAGGGAAATTAGTTATGTTGTTCAATGTTCATGTTTAGTTCTATGATCAAACCTACCATTTTCTGGTCAAATATAGTTTCTTGACTTTGTCTTTTAAAAGCCAATAATAATCCCTTTAAATACTGCAACAAGCTGCAACTTCTAACACACTTTCACAAGAGAAGAGAGCATCACCTTCTTCTTCAACCTTTGCATCATCAACATGGAAACAGATTCACTGTTGTCTAAGCCAACATATGGTGGCATAAAGAGGTACTTCAGAAGACGGCGCTACCAACGCCTCGACAGCGGCGGCGCCGCCACCTTCACCGGAGAAAGGAAGACAAAGATGATCAGGCTAAGAAGAAGCCCACACAGGCAATGGAAGATCAGGGTAGTTCCAAAGTTGACATGGATGGTTAGGTCACCATTGAAGATGTTGGCAAAGCTGAAAAGTGCTTACATGAACTTCATGTTGAGATCTATGAACACCGACAACATCTTTGGTAACAAAAAGATTCTTAAGATTGATCGTCAAGCGTCTAAGGGTTACAAGAGCAACGAGTTTGAGGCTAGACTCATCTTTGAGATTTCCAAGGCCTTGGTTGCGTCTCATGAATTATATCCCATCAAATAATTTTCTTTTTTTGTTTAGATTTTCGATTTTTTCTTCCTAACTTTCTCGTGTGATCACACAAAATAATGTTGAAGAATCACCAGAAAATTGTATTTTTGTTTCTTGTTAATTATCTTGACGTTATTTGTCTTGTACAATGTTAATATTGATTAAATTATATGAATATTGTTGAGTTAATATAAAGTCTTATATGATGAAATCATGAAATGAATAGTAGATTTTGTTATTAAATTATCTAATATAAGATTTTTTTGATGAAATTAACGAATGTAAACTTATCCTTTACCACTTAGTTTATTGGCAATGAATTAAATTATTTGGAGTATTATTAGAGGATACTTTAACTTTTATAAAAAAAAAAAATCATATTTTTAAGAATACCAATAAAATCTTCTTTTCTAAAAAGATATATTATTCTTCATAAGGAATACCTGATTTTATATGATCAAATCATACAAACATAATGTACTTGTATAGACAAAGTGGACTTAGATAGTAACTGAAACTAGTTGTACAATTGTTGATGTGTCGGTTGTCTACTCGCTCCTCACTACAAGTTTTCTCCTTTCATTGTTGGTGCTCGATTGGATTTAATCCGAAAAATGTACTCTGACGATCAAGTAAGTACTATGTGTTAAGAGTGTATAGTGAAAAGTGATTAAAGCGTACTTTACACATCTGTAAAGGGTTTATCTATAGTGTTTATTCATATGACTTTTTGTTGTAATTGACTGAATAAGTGTTAACTATTTTTTTCAGCATGATCCTTGCTTTAAAGGGAGGTATATTGATATATTTGGAAAATATCTATAATAAATCAATATCTTCCACTAACTCAGTATTGATTGATTCATTCAATACAGACTCATACACATAAGAATTACAAAAATCAAAACACACCTACTACTTTCTGATAAAGCTTTTACCACAAAAAAAAAATCATAATTCTCGTGATAAACATATGACTACAAATTAAACCATACGTGTTACTAAACAACTATACTATATGTTATCAAGTTAATTTTACTTCCATATGTTATCTAAAAGAAAAATCAAATCATATGTTATCTAAAAGAAAAATCAAATCATTGAATCTCTTTTTATACTTTATTTTGAGCATGATATGGTTGATTCCATGTTAAGATGACTTTGGGTTTGAAATATACATTTTACAATGTTAGATACAATTTGATTGTTTATTTCCTTTGACCATAACATTAAAAAAAAGGAAAATTCAGCCTTTGTTATATTTGACTAAAAAATAACAATTTATTTTTTTATGATAAATAAATTGAGAAATAAATGTACTAAAGTTTTGAATTCGTTGCACGTATACAATCACACCCACATGCAACATTTGACTCAACTGTTTTTGTTGAATTTCTACCTCGGAGCAAATCCCTTTGAAATTTAAATAGTCAAACACAAATTACGTTTATAATCCCTAATCTTCTTTAAGTTATGAGAATTAAGAAAAAATATTCTTAAAATGAGGAAAAAATGGAAGACCCATGCCTTTGTTGGTACAAAAAAGATAGCTTAAATTGAATGGTAAATTAAAATACTTTGAAAAATTTATAGAAAAAGTTAAATATTTTATCCTTTATTTTTATAAATATTTATCACCTTAAAACTAAAACATTTTTATTTTTTATTTTTTTCTTATTTATATTCTTCTATTTAAAAAGTGACTGAGTAAAGACAAATATTACTTAACCAAAATATTACTTTACGTTTTTTTTTTTATAATTTTTATATAGGTTATATGTTTGTACGTGATAGTAATTATTCAAAGTCTTCTAGAAAGTGTTGGAGTCCTTTGTGAAAATACGTGAGGTAATTGAATTAAATATATGTGTAGATATACATGATGTTCAATGTTAAACATTAATTATTTAAACTAGTTAAATGTTTCGTGTTTTGTTTTATAAATAATATGATAATCATATTTTGTGAGATAATCGATGATATTGCGTTTTATAGTAGTTTAAGGTTGACATAGAAGTTGTGTACTTTATCTTACTCACTCACATTAGTTATTATGAGATTTATAAAATGAAATAAAATATTTATTTTATTAACTTTAACATTGGAGTGAAATAAATTTATATAAGATAAATAAATTAGTTAAATATTTTTTTAGGGAATACTTAAAATGTATTTGAAGTATATTTAAATTATTCTTAGTTATATTTTTACCATTGTGAATAAGCTATATCACTACAAGAAAATCATTAAATAAAAATTAATTTTAGGGACAAAAAATAATTATTTGTTACAGTGACTAAATTATAGACAACTTTAAAGATTAAATAAATTTTTTATTTCTAAATTAGTTTCTATTATTGATAATTGGTTTCTAAATTGGTATCTAATTAGCTACCAGGCTTTAACTACAAATTATTTAGATTTTAAATTTAGTTGCAAAAACCTTGGTAACTAATTAGATACCAATTTAGAAACTATTTAACAATAATATAAACTAGTTTAGAAATCAATAATTTTTTTAGTCCATAAAATGATCTCTAATTTAGTAACTATAGCAACTAAATATTTTTTTTCCCTAAAATTGATTTTATTTAATGAAATTGATTTTATTTAATGATTTTGTTTGTAATCTATAAACAAAGAGTTTCTGCAGAATGATTTTTTTAATACAAAATGTTTGTAGGTATGAGTTTAAATGGATACCACAATACTTGTCTAATATCAAAACATTAGATAAAATTATTAAACATATTTTAAAATTAGGAGTTAACTAAATATTAATTTAAAAAATATTTATTAATAATAGAAATTATTATTATTTAAATAAAAGATTTCATGAATAATAGAAATTAATTTAGATATTAATACTTTTTTGTCTTTAAAATAATATTTAATTTAATTAATATAATAATTAATTACTTTTTATTTCTAAATTTATTTCTATTTAATAATTTTTTAGTAATGAAATAATATAATTTATATAATTTATTTATGTTTGAAATAATTTAATTTAGTCGTATCCTATTTTTATTTTAGGAATTTCAACAAACATTCTCGTATTGGGAGACTGATATAAAATAAATAACCAATTAAAAATATGTAAGTTTAGTCAAAATTAATAAATTTGATAGTAAAAGAATACTTTGATTTAATTTTTAAAAAAACTACTTTTAATGCTCGTTTATTATATAAAAGAAAGTGAGAGCATGTTCCTGAGATAATTAGCATGAAGTTTTTCCATGTTCACCACCTTTGAATTTGAGTTTCTTGAATATGTAATTGAACATATGAAAAAATGAATTTTATTATATTGTTTATGTTAATATTTTCTATTTCAAAGAAATATCTCATGTACATAATACTGTGGTCCTGTACAAAAAAAAAATCTATATAAAAGAATTATTATTTAAATTTTAATTAGTGTTTTTATATTTTATGGAACATATATAATTTGATTATTTTATGTTAACTTTTATCTAACTATGAATGTTTGTATTTTTCTTTTTACCTCGTTATTTAATAAACTGTATTATATAGTATTAATTAAAATATTTATTCAATCATCAGTTGTTTGACCATAATTAGAGTTGTGAACAGTTAATAATTACATTATGTATTAATGACTGATTTGATTTTCAAAATATTAAATTTTATAATTAATGATTAGCGTTGATTAACACAAGTTTCTAAGGATGTAAAGTCCCATTCTATCCCTCTATTTCACTACTAAATTATCAACATTTATTTATAATTGAGGAAAACCATTTCCTTCTTCCATTCATAACAATTACAATTTTAATATTTTAAAAATAAATAAATTTACTATTATTAGTTTTATTTAACAAAAAATTTCGTATTTTTTTATAAATTTTTTTGTGTTAGACATTATTATCAAATTTAACATTCCAGTTACAATTATATATCCAACAACAATCATATGTCAATCATATGTCAGCACATGAAAAAATATTATTAAGAGTATTTTTTTTAATAGTCGAAAAACTTGTCCAAATATTTGATATAAATAATTTTTTGTAATAGTTTCTAATGTTGTTTTAGACGCCTCTTAATTTTTTTTATTTTTTTAAAAAATGCTAATTCTATTTTTTATATATTTTTATTATTTAAATATTTATTAAATTTATTTGTCATTATTCTAAAATAAGATAAATTATTTTTTAACTTAAATTTATTTATTTTAGAAATTTCCTTTTTTTTTATATTGTACTATTTATTTTAACTATCATATTATTTATAATATTAACTAATTCATTGTTGTATTTCAAGAAATTGATAAGAGTAGATTTGTATTTTATTAATACAATGTTTTTATGCTTAACCACTTAGATTTAATCAATACACTAATTAGTATAACCAAAATATTACATCTACTTAATTATGCATTAATTTTGTTTAAATTTAAACTTCGTTGAAACTATTTTAAGACATAGAGTATAAAAAATTAATAATATAATATAAAAATACAACGATTGAAACTAAAAAATTGTAAATAAATAATTCATTTACAAAAAAAAAATTGATATTTTTAATAAACATTTCCAAATGTATTTTAACCAGAAAATAAAAAAACTATATAATAAATGTCATATTTTGTATATTTGTTATTTTATATTTTTAATCACTCAAACTAATTTTTTTTCTAAACACTCATCATTAAATAACTTAGTTTAATAACATTAGGCTACCAACTAGTTTTTTCAAGTTGTAGCCAAATTTTGAGCCAGTTTATCGAAACGAACCTATTATAATTTTTAAATAAGTCATTAACTTTTTATTTTCTTTCTAATGCACTCTTAAATTAATTACCATTTGCATCTTAAATAAAATAATGTATTTATTAAAAGTTTAAAAATATTTTAATGCATGTGAAGAAACTTTAAATTTAGATATTAATCCTTTAAATGAATGAGTGTTGGCAGACTTCAATATTTTACAGAAGCCATGCCAATAATATTATATGCGTTTCCATATTTAAACTAAGCAAAATAAAATATCATTAATGTTTTAGCATATAATAAATGCAAATCAAGATAATAGAATTTACATGAATTTAATGATTATGTCGTTTTTAAATCCCAAGACTTATATTCAGATTTTCTTTTTTCTTTTTTCTTCTCTCAAAATTATTATAATTCACAATTTTATTTAAATAAGTGCTTATTTGCTTCCATCAATGAATTTTCACTAGTAATTCAGCTTCACCAAACATGTTACCCAATTCTGTGTTGATACCCTCTTGTTCAATTTCTCGGTATCTTCAAGATGATAGAGAGGTTAAGTGATTATTCTTGCTACGTGTTTGGTTTGGATCAAACGTGCTTATTTTCTTGAAAAGTGATTTTTTTTTTCATTTTTTCTTGATGATGAATTGAACAGGGTGGCAATTTCAATCTACCATTGGATTGCAATAACAATTCAGTTCCATCAAATTTGCTCACAAATTCCATGGCCATGTCCCCTTATGTGATGTCTCAATTTTCTCAAGACAGAGAGGTTAAGTGATTCCATTCATACTCTATTTACTTATTCCCTAAAAAATCACTTATTTTCTAAAAAATCACTTATTTTGACTGTGAAATTAAGCAGAGAAGCAGCAGCAATTTGGTTCCATCAAATTTGGTAACAAATTCCATACAGAATCCCTTTTATCCCAGGTTTGAGTACACTCAAGAAGATAGAGAGGTGAAAAGTGATTCCTTTGAAACTTCAGTTTCATGTTTTAGTTGATTTTCCCAAAAAAGAAAATGAATTATTTTAACAAATTTTGCAGGGAAGCAATTTTATTCTACCATTGGATTTCAATAATAATTTGGCTTCATCGAATATGGTATCAAATCTCATGTCAAATCCCTTTTATTCAATGCCTCAATCTAATGAAGAAGATAGACAGGTAAAGTGATTCCTTCTAAACCCCCAATTATTTTTTTGGTTGTTTTGACTTCATTTTCACTATGTTTATAGCTCATTTTGGTTTCAAAAAAATTTTCACTATAGTTTATGTAAGATAAGAGTTAAATTTGATATCTTGAATCATGAAAAAAATTCAAAATTGTGTCTAAGATAATTAGAAAGTTAATATTAAGATTACGGCGCGATTAGGGTTGGAGTCGGAAAGGTGATACGCTAGTTTCTTTGTTTTTGGATTTATTAATGTAGATAAGTCTTGAGCATATTGTATAGGGTTGAAACGCTTCTAAAGTATTTTATTTTATTTTATTTATTTATTGTTGAGAAAAAAAATATTAACTTAAATTTAAAAATTAAAAAAATTCTAAATTGTGCTTTTTAGTATATGATATAAGTATTCATGGCCTTAATCTTTAAAGTTTTTTTTTTTGTTTTAGAATATTTTGTAGGGTGGAAAATGTGCACATACCATATATATTCCCATGAATCTAAAATTTTGTTTTTTTTTTAAAAAATAGATTATTTATTGTTTAAAACAATTGTACGAAAATTTATTAAATGTTGACAATGGAGTTTTTAAAAAAGAAAATGCTACTCAAACACCTCAAAATATTAAAGATGATACTTAAAGATAGAAAAAAAAAACATATAAATTTCATAAGTGTTATGAAGTGATAATAATAGACAAAAAAAATAAAATCATAAATGTTGATGATGGTCTTGTTTTGTTTTCAAAAATGAGAAAAATGTGTTCATGCTTAGAGAAAGAAGTGTTCTTGATAAAGCAGGGAAGTAATTGCAATCAAGCAATGGATTTCCGCAGTAATTCAATTTCATCAAATCTGGTACCAAATTCTATGTCAGTGCCCTCTTGTCCTATACTTCATTATCATCAAGAAAAAAATAGAGAGGTAAAGTCATTCAGTTTAAACTCCAATTACTTTGATTCAACCACAACCACATTTGCTTTGTGTTTGTGTATGTTATTCTCTGTACCACCTATTAAGTGAATCTATTTAATTTTATTATTTCTTGTTGAAGAAAAAAAATCAAATTTACTTAGTTAGAAAAATGACTTTTTTTTTTTTATCTTGACAAATTCAGAGGAGAAACTCTTTCAATCTGCCATTGGATTTCAAAGGTAATTCATCTTCAACAAATGTGTTATCAAACTCCATGTCAATACCCTCATATCCAATGCCTCAGTATTATCCAGAAAGCATACAGGTAAAGTAATTGCCTTTCTCACATGCTTTTTTTTTACTGTTAATGGTTTGAAGCTTAATCTTACCATGTTTTTTTCAGGAGGGGAAACTCCGATCCTTCTGGGAGAAGCAGTTGTTGGATATTCAAGCTGCTGAAGGTTTTTAATGACATGTTTTTAAACTATGATATTATTGATGCAAAGTAATAAACTAATGACTATATGTTAAAAACAATGTACTATGTTTCTTTGTTCCATTGTATTCAAATGAAATCACAAGTAGATTCAATTAACCACTTGATTTAATGGTATGTGTACGTGATTTGCAGCATTTAAGAGCCAGCACAAGTTGCCGCTAGCTCGAATCAGAAGGATCATGAAAACAGACGCAGATGTGCAGGTTTATAGTTCTGATTCCACCACATTCTCTGTTTAGTGTTTATTGCCAGTTTTTAAATAATATCCATAATTGATCAATATTGCATCTTAAGGTAGTGTGTTGGAGATCTCGTATCGATTAGAGATTAAGACATTTCATAGTATATAAGTGGATGCAAATCTCACCTTATAAGTCGGTTTTATAAGGTTGAGTTAAGCTTAAAGTTCACTTCTTAATATAATATCAGGGTCATTTTGAACTTATTCTATCGATTGTTTGTTAGGCTTATCCGGTCACCCACTATCGGATTCATAATATATAGTCTCACGCACGAGTTGGTAGTCTCGGCGTGAGTGGATGTGTTGGAGATTCCATAAGCAACACCTGATGATGAAATGTTTGTGTGGTAAGCAGATGGTGAGTGCTGAAACTCCCATGCTGATGTCAAAAGCATGTGAGATTTTCATCCAGGAGCTGACTTTTCGTGCATGGATGCGTGCTGAAGAGAGCAACAAGAGTACTGTGCAGCCATGTGATGTTGCCAAGGTTATTATGCAAAATGATGCCTTGCATTTCCTCACTGATATTGTCCCAGATAACCTCCAAAATTTCTGTGCTTATGGTGCTGCTGAGGTATCTCCATTCTTTTCTTCATCTTTCATTTTCTGTTACACCTTTCATTTACACTCATTCAGTGACTTCCTTAATTTACCATCTATGGAAGTAGTGTATCAGTATTTAACTAACTAAAATTGTTCCAGACAAATACCAGAAACACACCCTTTATTCTTAGTTGAATTTTCTTGAAAATTGCAAAATCTATGTCTCACTTTCATTCTTGATTTTGTTGTTATCAGCAAATTTTAATTGATAGCATGGAAGGTATTAAATGAAGAATGTTAAAAAATGTCTGTCACAAAGTACTCTTTTGTTTAGAAAAATAAATATTGGTTGTTTAGTATATAATGGAGATCTGAAGTTATTATTTAGCACTACTATAAAAAAAATAACAAGGCCTTAAGTTTTTTTTTTATATAAAGGTTTCTTATTAGATGTCGTTATGCAATTTGACATTTTAGTTACACTGACATCTTTAGTAACAATAATCATTTGCATCACATAAAAAACGTATTATTAAAAATAAATACAAAAAGTTATGAAAATTATATCAAAATCCATATTCATAAAGAATTTTAAGAATGATAGATGAAATGAAAGTTTATTATACCAACAAGTCTTAGGTTTCTTCTGCATGATATGATATAAAGTTGGGTGGGAGATTTGGTGTTATTATGATTCAGACTATTTGGTGAACTTGCTTGAGTTATTTGTGTGCTTGTGATAAAAAAGAAATGGTTGTTTAGAGATAGATTATTCTGAGGTAAACAAGCAAATAGGTTATTTTATTCAGTTTTAGAAAATTCACAATTGAGTTATGGTACACTTGTTATAGCAGGAAGAGCATGCTACTGGAAACTTTCCAGAAGGAAGACATTCAAGCCAAACTACCCTGCCTGACACAGCTGGTTTTAGAAATCCTATGAATATGATGAACATGAGCAGAGTAAGTATGAAGTAAATTCAAATTAGTCTGAGAAAATTGTTATTCCTATTCGTGAATGTTTTTTTTATCAACAAAGAATAAATACAATAAAATGAGACATTTCAGAGATGTCCAAACTCTTACACAGACACTATAGGAGTGTTCCAACCCTTATACAGACAATTCTCTTACTCGTGAATGTGTTGATTTGTTTAGTTAAATTAATGGAATTTTCTTTGTTTACTTCATAGGGCTTGGGGGCAGGAAACCAAGTGATTCCTCAACCCAACAACAACAACATGATGCAGCCTCCCTTTGTTATGCCTTCAGATCAATTGCCTTACAATTTTCATCCCAAGGTAAGAGGAACATTGTTAAGTACTATATCATGAACATAGTGTTTCATATACACTTTACACCAAAGCAAAATAACCTTTTATTGTACCTTCTTTCACATGTTGATGTCAATGTTAAGATCAATGTCTTGCATAATGCAGTGAGCTTAGGGATGAACTACAGGGGTGATGAATGAAGTCATGGTGTGCCTCAAAACTGTCTTCAAAACCAGAGCAACAATTTACATTATCAAATAATTCCTCCATCCTTTTTCTGTTTTTGGGAAACATTACCCTATGTCATCTTCATGTTTGAACATCCTATACATTATCTCATGAGACCATCAATGACCCTTTTGGAATGGTTACATCAAAATCTAGTTTCAAGATTGGTTATATTATAACTGACAACATTTGCATAATTCACTTCATCATAGAGCAGTTTAGTGATTACATGCACGAAATTACCACCATAAGGGATATTTTAACTGCTTATTTTTGAATTTTGGAATGGATGATACAAGTTGATGAAATATGAAATCTAAGCTTTGGTATCTATGTAACACAGACACTGACTCAGATACTGATACAACATAGACTCAAATACAGAGATACGTATAATCTCTAAAATGTAGGACACGAGACACATAAACACGGATCTACACGAGTATGTTTCAATTTTTGTGTAGGAGAAAGATGTTTCTCATGACTGATTCAAAAGGATTTATTCTTTCTTTTTGTAATCATAATAAAAAAATTTACAAAAATTTGAGTTTTTAAAAAATTAATGTATTTCTTATTTTTAAAATTGTGTTAAAACCGTGTTAGAATTGTGAGAAATCCGACAAATACTTTTTGAATTAAACACTTCATCGATACGTTTCTTAGAATGTCGTACGAGTATCGATGTCCGACACGGACACACTATTTAAGAGGTGTGTCTGAGCCTCTTTGGTATACAATTCGGGCAAAACACTAGTCATAGAAAAGGGTTATGCTCAAGTTGTCAGCAATGAAATTCTGCTTTTGTGAGAGATTGATTATTGCTGATGAACTTTGCATTACTTGATCTGTTTTATACTGCACATTTACAAAGCGAACATTTGTGGTAGAATCTTGTTAAGAAGATTAATTACCAAATTTTTTCAATTAAAAGCATATATGCTGGTGACAAAATGCAGTTCAAATGAATTTAACTCTGCATCTTGTTCACGTTCAACGGTTGAAAAGCAGTTCCATGCTTTCAATCAAAATCAAATTCATGATGCACTTAGAAAGTGGAGAAATTAGGTACATTTGGACAGGCTAAAATAGCAAATAAAAAGCAAAAAAGAAAGAAAGAATCACTTTATGAATAAAGTGGAGAAATTGGGGAACCACGCACACGTTTTAAAGAACCGATTGCAAACGCAAGTATCCCCAATTGGTTCCTTGCTAAAGTGATTTTCATTCAGCTTCTTCACTTTCTTTTATTGCCACCATTTCAACAAATTCCTCAGCTTTGCATCATATTTATCACTATAACAATAACAAAGTGTTGATATTTGTAAATAATCACTCCATTAGACGCTTAAGAATTGCTTTTAAGAGGAAAAAAAAATCCTCTAGAGAAGAATATATATGAAAAAATGTAAAATATATGTTTGATAGTAAGTTTAAGGTGAGTAATGTTGCAACCCCACTTTCACCAAGATGCTTTATACCAACCATGCTTTTGTGTTGAGGGAATCTTGAAGCTTTAAGCCTTTAACTTTACGTAAAGTGGTGTTTTGAAGAACGTGACTTAAGGGGTGAGGCTTGTTATATAAAGGAGTTGGGCTAAGTGATGAATCAAGTGTAAGATCAAATTAACAAAGAGCTGGGAATGGGAGACTGAAGCAATCAGAATTTGTGGGAATGGGCTGATTGGGAAGCAATGAAAACTCAAGCAATTGTGTCTACATTTTCTTCCCAATTCCGCCCATTCCTATGATTTCTGATGATTCTTCCCTTTCCTCTGATTTGTTTTTTGCAATGTTTTCATGCTACTTTACTTACTCTTTTCTTTGTTTATGTTATTGATGTTAGATTCTGGTTCAACACATAAGTTTTTAGTTTTTAGTTTCATGTTTTTACATGTTTTTTATATGGAGAACGGTTTAAGATGTCACATCGATTATAGATTAAAATATTTCATAGTATATAAATGGATACAAATCTCACTTTATAAGATGATTTTATACGATTGAGTTAAATTTAAAGTTCATTTCTTAATAAGAACTGGTGGATTACTTGTGTTGTGATCATTTATTATACAAATTCATCATTTATTTTTTGTTTCTTTTGTGTCTTTGATAACTGTTAAAAGATTTCACATCGACTAGAGATTAAAATATTTCATAATATATAAATGAATACAAATCTCACTTTATAAGACAATTTTATAAGATTGAGTTAGATTTAAAGTTTTTTTTATAGTGGATTACTTGTGTTGTGATAATTTATTATACAAATTCATCTGTGTCTTTGATAACTCTTTGTGTTTCTCTTTCTCTGTGCACATAATCTTAAGCCATAAACCTTAAATTTTGGGACTTCATGTTGTTTACTACATCAAATTTTTCATTCTCAAATGTTAGATAAATTATTTGTTGGAGTGAATTTGTTAAGATAGAAATGTAAGTAATGTTCTTTAAAAGTACTATTTTCAATACACTTTTTACGGTTGACTTGTATTTATTAAAATATTATTAAAAATTAGAATTTTTGCAGGTCTCGCAATTTATTTAATGATTTTTTATTTTGATTTTATATTTTAAATCAATTTTAATCAATAATAAATGTGTTGGAAGAACATATAAAAAAGTTTGCTACTAACACTTCTCTTGTTTATTTAAGAAAAAACTTACAAAATGTGGTTATTATTATCTAAATTTCTCAAAAAAAATTACCGTTCCTTTTCATGAATTTTAACCAGAAATTTTATTTCTATGAAGATGAAAATAAATATTAGAAAAATATCACGTCATAAAATATTTTTTTTGTCTTTTATTAGACAGGAAAAACTTTTATTTTCATAATAAAGTATTTATATATGATAAATATAGATCTATTAGATTTAATAATATATAGAAATAATAAAATTCATTATTAAAAAGATTAATATATATGTGTGTGTTTTTTCTATGTAAAATATAAATATTTATTGATGTATATAATGGTCTACTTTGAATGAAATTTTTTATAAAGTATTAATTATTGTATTTGTTAAAGTATTAAAGTATTTCACAATAATAATTAAAGTATTAAATTAATTTTAATAAATTATAAATGCATTAATATTTGTATTTGCTAAACATTTATATATATAATTAAAAGTAATAATATGACCAGATATTATCTTTATTAAATATATTATAAAAATAACGTTCATTAACTATCATAAGTAAGTATTAATCAAGAAACGCTACCAGCATAGACGAAACCTACACAAAGCAAACATAAGAATAAATGAAAAAACTAGCATTGTCAAAAGTTGAGGTTTGCGCACATCTCTTAAATGGGGTCTCCGTTATCAAATATCAATATCGACACTAATACGATACTCGTAGGACATGTATCAAATGTTAAATTCAAATATATTTTTGACAATTTTAGCACGGTTTTAACACAGTTTAAAAAAAGAAAAATACATTAATTTTTTAAAAACTCAAACTTATTATATAAAATTTTATTATAATTACAAAAATAAAGAACAAATCCTTTTGAACCAGCCATGAGAACCATCTCTCTTAAAAAAAATTAAACATACTTATACACATAAATTTTTATTGTCAATCTATATAATTCATAATTATATAATATATAGATTCGTATCCTTTTATCTTACATTTTAGAAACTATATCTGTGTCTGAGTCTGTATCGTATTAGTTCTCGTGTCACTATCTGTAATACATAGATAAAAAAATGTAAAATCCACGTTAAAAAAACACAAAATAATGAGATAGAATAGGAAAAAAAAAGTACTATTTGAGCATTGGTTTGATGGATGTTAAAGTTTTTATAAATTTTATAATTTAATTTAAATATGTTATATGTGTGTGGCACTTGCCAATATAAACAATTTTTTTTTGGCCTAGCGTGAATAAGAGCAATGCAATGCTGAGTGGGGTTAGTCCATGCTTATTGGTTATACACAGGGAAAAAATAAATATAAGAGTGAATTTTATTTTTTATATCAGTAGTATTTGTGTTTTTTTTGGAAACATAATGTATTTAAAATAGTAATCAACTTTTTTTTTTCATTCTTATGCATATTTTTTTGTGATATGAGATGTGAATTCAAATAGTATAATTAGACAATATTTATTATGATATGATTTTAATCAAATAATATGTAAAATAGTATACTTTGACAATATTTATAGGATGTGATTTTAATTATTATTAAGACATTCTATTATATATATATATATATATATTATAATTTTTATATTATTGAATTATGTTAAAATAGTAATATATTTGAGAAAATTTCGTATAAGCTTAAAAGGTAACGTAAATAATAATATTATTTTATGAAAAATTATGAATATAAAAAAAACACCCATTTCTTGTTTAATTCTCATAAAAATAAGTACTTAACTACTTATTTTAATTTAAATATTAAAAATAAAGAAAGATATAACTTTTTTATGTCACATTGTTATTAAAAAATGTTAAAAACAACTCTTTAATAAATAAAATACATCCTTATGTTGATTTAATTTATTATTATTCTTTTATAATTAACTACATACAAAATTAAATAAATTATATTAGATATTTATTATATATATATATATATATTAAAAGTGAGTATGATTTGAGATAAATATGATGTCAAGAAAGATTCGTTTAAGAAGAAAAAGATAGCAAAGAAAACATGAGTGAATAAAAATATATATTATCCAAAACCTCCTATAATAATAGATATATAAACTTGTTAAATTTCTTATAAAATGTAGTAATAGAACTTTATGGGCAGGTATTTTAAAAAAATGTCTTAAATTCAATAATAATTTATGACCTGTGAATATTTAAAAAAAAATACAAGAAACATTTATTCTCTCAAACTTTAAAAAAATAATAAAAACATAACTTTGTAGCATTTGTTAGAAATGTAAGTTAAAAAGTTAGTAATATTTGATGTTAAATAAAGAAACATAAAATTAGAATAAAGAAATAACTTTTTATTTTACTTTTTTTTATCAGCAAATAATAAAATCCTTACACAAAAAATTGTTTAGGCTATATATTATGTCCCTTTTCAATTCATACAATAGGTTATTATATCAAACAAAACTAAGAAAATAAATAATTGGTAGTTAAAACCTTGATTGCTAATTAGATATTAATTTAGAAACTATTTAACAATAATATAAACTAATTTAAAACCATTTTTTTTTTAGTTTCTAAAATGGTCTCTAATTTAGTTACTATTGCAATTAATTATTTTGGTCTCTAAAAATTGGTTTCTATTTCATGATTTTCTTGTAGTGGTATAACATGATACAAAAGTGATACAATAATTAACATACTCCTAATAGAGAACCAAACTTTCAGATTCACACAATACAATAATATATATATTATGTTACTAAATATATATGTTACAAAAACGTAATATGACTATCTCAATTTTTTTCATCTAATCCTATCAACTTTTTCGATCCCTCATTATTTGTTGGGAGACAATATTTGGTGGTTCTCTTCAATACAAATGAATGTATTCTTTTGAAAGGTAACCATCTCGTCCTTATTGTAGTGTTGATAATCGATGTACAATGTCACATAATTGTTCTCAGATGATGGAAAATGTAAAACGAGCAGTGGCTAATTTGGTAAGGATAAAAGGATCAATATATGTATTCTACTTGTATGTGAAATAATTTTTTTTTGTTTTTATTATTTCAAACATGCAAGCTTGTTGTTAAATACAAGCTTGAGAAATGATCCTTGAACTACTATAAATGAGAGAGTCCAATTAACATTCTCACTTTTTAGCAAATGTGCTCGCTTTAATGGATCGTGCACAAAATATAATATTGGTTAAATGATGCTAAATTAATTTTTATTATTGATAAATAATATTTAAATTGATATCTAATTAGCTACCAATGTTTTAATTACCAATTATTTAAATTATAAAATTAGTAATTAATTTTTTTTAGCTAATTAGATACAATTCAGATAAGTTGTACCATGAAGTATAAATTTAAATAAAAATAATTAATTTGAAAATAACTTTAATTCTATAAATCTAAATAAAAACAGTTTTATATAATCAAATTATAAATTTTGTTTTCAATAGTTCATGTTTTTCCCCACCAATTATATTTGTCACTTAGTGTACTGTATTTCCAAATACATATTTGTCAGATACAGATTGATCTGGCCTAACTCGGATGAGTTTCATCTGAACCCAAATCACAAGGTGACCCATAACTAAGTGAAATTAATCTAGATTTCTAGAAATATTATTAACGAATTTCTCTCGTAATTATCATCAATAATAACATTAATTTGGATAAATATATAATCAATTATTATCGCACAAATTAATAAGTTTTTATGTAATTTGATTTTAGAATAGAATATCTCGATTTCTTTAAATACACTGACTTTATCATATAATACCTTTGATCATATATGTAATATCTCAATTCTATTAATACGTTGTTTTAATTGTACAATATCTTTGATTATATTATATAAATACCTTGATTATATTACATAATACTCCAATCATACATGATATTCATATTACATTTGACACAATACTCACTATATACAAATATACAATGAATTTAATATTCTCACCGACTTGAGCATCAAACTTCAGGTGAAGTCTCCATCATCCCTTAAAGCCAGTTCACAAAAGTTTGAAAGGAAACTACTCAGAGTCACCTTGAATTCGGACGGACCTCGTCTCAACGAGAATACTCAATTTTAATTTTAAAAAAATATAAATTATTTAGCAATGGGTAGTGGAGATAAGGCTGGATATTATGATATTATATTCCTCCTCGTTAAAGGTAAAACTAATTATTAAAATGCATGTACATGTTATTTAGGGATATCCATTAAATGTACTTTTTGATACCCATTGTAGATTTTATCTGCAAATATTATTCGTCAACTTTATATTTAGCACATAATACTTTCATCTATATTATTCCAACTATTGATAAATCTATATTATTCAAACTATTAATAAAACTTTGATATCTCATTTATAATATTCTATAACGTAATACTTATTCCATTCTCACACAAAATAATATTATCTTTCTCGTAACTACTATCTCAAATTAAACAACTCATATAATATTCATCTTGCTTCAAAAATACACATTTATCCATCAACATTAGCATATATGCTCATTACACTCCAACTATGTGTTTATTCATCTTTTGTCAAAAACAATTCAATAATCAAGTAAAGACAATGCAACTGAAATAAGCATTTGATTTACAAGATACAGCAATTAACCATTTAAAACTGACCTAAACTAGTAAAATATGTCTTAAAATATGGAAACAGTGGTGATTTTGCTTATACAATATTCTTCTATAAATATATAATTTTTTTTCTTGACAATCTCCTTGTCAAATAATGAGTAAAAGCTTGAAGTTTCCTGAGAAAACTTTCGCTTGAGTTATACTTGTTTATTAGTTTAAACAAAAAAATATATATTATATATGCAGAACTTGTTTACCAACTAATTTAATGTTTATTATTAAAAAATAAAATAAAAAATTGAGAAAATGTACACTACAAGAAAATAATGAGATAGAAACCAATTTTTAGAGACCAAAAAATAATTAGTTGCAATAGTAACTAAATTAGATACCATTTTATTAACTAAATAGTTTCTAAATTGGTATCTAATTAAAAACCAAGGTTTTAGAGACCAAATTTAAAAACTAATTTAGAAACCAATTTTTTGTTTAATTTATAAAATGTCTCTAATTTAATTACTATTGTAAATAATTATTTTGGAATTAAAAAAATTAATTTTTATTTTATGATTTTCGTAGTACTATAACAAATTAATTAAATAAGTATTCTTGATGGACGCTTTAACTAATAAAAAGAACTAATGGTATAGTTTCACTAATTTACTATTACATTTTTTAGGGAATTATTAGGATTGTACTGCTTTTCAATGTTAAATTCTACTTTATTTTATTAAAAAATGATGAAAGGTTAGATAAGATCCAATATATATAGTATTATATGCATTTTATGTTGCAGCAGTGGCAATTTAGAAATTGAAAGAGATGTGTTATTGTTGTGGAAAAGATGGTAAATAAAATAATGTAAAGGTGGTATGCTTATGGGAATAATTGGTTTGTGCATCATTATCTGTCAGCAACATGGCAGACAATACCTAGATTTTTCCCATTTTGGAGAATACCTTTTTTGCATTCCAAATTTGGGAACAAAGTCTCCTACAACACTCTTCAAAATTCTCTTCCTTTAATTATGTAAAGGATATTTTTTCTTGAAAATCTACGAATTTAGGTATCATTATAAAATTTGACATCTTATAGGTTAACATTTTAAATAATAATAATTATTTATTATCACATAAAAAAAATAAAAATAAAAATACAAAAATTAAGTAGAATAAAACCAAAATTCATATATTAACAAAAATGATATATTAACAAAAATGATATATAGGTAATGTATATATACTAATAAATCACTTTAAAAAAAATTAGATAAAAACCTATTATACTATTAAAAATACTCTCTATAAATAAACTTTAAGTTATCGGCATTGTCAATGCTGGTGAGAAATTCTAAAGCTGATTTTTCCCAAAATAATTAAGAATTATGCAAAGGTTTTGTTACTACAATTTTCACTATTTTTAATGTATTTACTTTTCTCGCTATAATTAATCCTAATCTCTAATCTTGTCAAGTTTAATTATATATACATATATAAATTTACAGTAATATATATCATCAAACTGTTTTTTTTATTTACTTATATTAAATTTAACATTTTTAATTACTAAATATATTTTTGCACCTCAAGTTATATAATACTGTGGCTAGTTTTCTCAAAACATCATAGAACAAGAACAAAGGTTGACAAAAAAAATGAGAACAAAAATATAAATGCATTGGTGAAAGAAGAAAAAAACTTTAGCATTTCTAGATTTATTGTACGGGGTAAAAAATATTTTTTTAATCTATTCTAATTATTATACCCAATCTAAAAATCCCAGTATTATACATAGGATAATACTTTTAAAATTGGTTTTAAGAGAAGGTTTGTTAATGCTGACATATACAATTATTTTTTAGAAAACATTATATTTTTTTTAAGTTAAGTGCTTTTTTCTGCTATCAATACATCTATCTCTTGGATATTAGCTAATATTTAAAAATTTCCATAGATAAATGTAAATGAAATTAAAAAGAGATGATAGGATTCGTTAAAATACAATATTTTTTAACATTATCAGCAAATTATTGCATTACAATATTAATATTATTCTTTTTTCAATAATCACTTTAACATAATTTAATATAATTTCTAATTAATTAACTGTGGCTAGATAATATTACATTAATAATTAATATATTACAATTAAACTCTATAAATTTATGAAGTTAAATAATGATAGATCTTGATATCATTAATAAATATATATATATATTTTTAATTAAAAACTAATAATTTAACAACTCTTAAAATTATATATAATTTTATATGTAATCAATTTTAAAATAAATATATATAATAAAAAATAAGTTTATAATTAAATAATATAAAAATAATAATATTAAAAATTATAATATAGTTGTATAAAAAATTAGAGTTATGAATATATCTTTACTCTTTTACCCTACATTCCTTGAAAAACTAAAGAATGAATATAGGAGAGTGGGATATGAGTGGCATCAAATAAAAAGTAGCAGAAGTTGAACAAGTTGACATTGAAAAACAAAGAGATAGGAAAAATGATGAATAGGTATGTCACATGTCACATGGCACTTGTCGCTGCCCCATACATCTTTATCAACTTCACTTCAAAAAGATCACATCTTCTTTCTATTCTTCTGTGCATCTTACCAACTTGCATGAACCCTTCTAATTTTAAGTTCTAACAGATATTATTTGTTACATCAATCATCGAATTTGAGATATTATTCGTTTTAGATGATCGGTGTTGTATAACGATTTTATCTTTAAAAACACTTCGGTGAGTTAAGAGAGAAAGATGTATTTAAACTGTGAAACTATATTAACCATACCAGAACACCTTCTTTCTCCAATTATTGTTTATCAAATGAGGAACTTTCTATTTGCTGTTATACAGAAATGAAGAACAAATTCATCTGGTTTATGTGTTTGATCTATATACATATACATATACTTCACCTGTTATGTATAATATTAATCATCTGCAACAGCAACTTAATTTGATGGAAATAATTGGGTGACAGATCATAGATCTAGAGAGCAAAAGAATTGATATTCTTCAAACCATTATATTATTCTTTTAAAGTTTAGCTGAGAATTTTGCCAAAGACTTGAACTAAAGTAAAAGTGGGCTGTAATGTTCTTTGATGCTTATGCCAATAATGGCAAAGAACAGAGACTGAAGAAAATCAATCAATAGATTCCCCCGTGCTATGTCATCTATATCCTGTCTTCCAACGAACTTGCAAACCCTTATAACTGTTCAACACAATACAATCATAACTCTTACATTGACCACATTTTTCTTCACCTTTTTTGAGAAATTATTTGTTCCTTAGACACAACTAGACTAATCATAATACAATTAATTAATCACTCCTTAAATAGAATTAGAGAAATATTAAATCTTTATGAACATGAGATAATCCTTAGATCCATAGAAAAATTATGAATAGATGAGAATCTCAAAGAAAAAAAAAAATTCTCTCACTATAATAACCGTAATCTAGACATATTTATTATTGACTTATGTGTTAAAGTGTCTTTGTAAATACTTAACACCAAGGTACTAAAGGATGAAAAGATTAAAATTTTGATAGAGGAAATTCGACCATGTTCATGATGGAAAAAATGCACACGGAAGCAATACACAATCACGAATCAACTGCAGAAAAATAAACAACACAAGATTTAACATGGTTCGGTTTCCAAGTGCAACCTACATCCACACAAGCAACTATTAGGTTTTATTAATTTCCTGTTGCGTACAAAATTACAAGCACAATGATCTCTTTAAATAGAGATAATAAAAGGATACAATGATTAAGCCCACTCACTAAACATGTGTCTAGTCAGCCCAACCCAATTGGTCCTGATTTCATACCCAACAGTTCAACCGTATAAGAACATAATAAAAAAACCAATGAGAAGATGTATATTGCAGTAACATGTGATATCATATTTTAGAAATGAGGCAGGGGTGTTGCAGAACCGGATCCTGCAAGTAGCACAATGAGAATATCAAAATCAAAGATGGATCAGAACTAATGACTAGTCAAAAAAAGGAAATTGTTCAAATCTTATAAGAAAAACTTTAACATATTCCCATTGGACGTAAGATCATAACACTTTGTTTTTTGCATGGCACGTTTGGGTGAGTACATTCCATGATGATAACATTGTCTGTCATATTAAGTTCCATTTGAAATGACATTATTCACGCATCCCCATTATTAATATCTAGGTGATAATATACTGGGAATTAACTAAGAGGGATGTGTGAAAGCAATAAAGAAAGTGAAGGGGAAATGGCTTATTAATATTCATTTAGTTGTTGCAGGGAAAGAACGGTGTAAGGGAAGCATATATGCATTAGTTCCCTCTATAAATAGAGCACTTTGACACACATATTTCCATGTCTAATCTCTTCCTCTTGTTAGATAAGCAAGAAGGAAAGGACCATGTATCTCTGTCAATTCTTTCTCTCAGAAGCTCAAAAGCAATCTTATTTGGAGTTCTCATTTCAATTTGGTTTTCTCTGTCACCTTTTTTTCTGTCTTTTTTTATCTGATGTTCTCTCTTTTTTTATTTTACATTAACAGAAGGAGGTGTTGGTGCTGCTGTTGACAGAAGATAGAGAGCACAGATGATGAAATGCATGAAAGGAAATTGCATATTGCTCCTTTTTGCTCTCTATTCTTCTGCCATCATCCTTCTGTCTTCCCTCTTACTCCTTCTGAGAAATAATGTTTTGACAATTCTGAAAGTGGTATTCAACTAATTACATTATATGAAAATAGTAATATTGGAAATTGTAACGTGGTTGTATGAAAAATATAGGTTGTTAATGTATCATTATTCTTACCTCTTAAATTTTATCATGAAAAAACAAAATCCTTTATAGTTTTAATAGCTATATTTATTTGCTTTTGGCTCTATAGCTACTATAGTATAATCTGGGGTATAATTAGTTGATGTCATTTATGTCAGTGTCTTTTCTGTACTTTGATTACTTTATGAAAACTTTTTTTACTTAGAATCTGTTCTGTGTCGCAATTGTTTTGTAAAGGAAAAGGGACCACGTATATGCTTTTCAAGAAGATCATGCTTACCATTGCCAAATGAAAAGATTTGATTGAGTCTATTTAGCCATTGAATTTTGTTCTTTAAAATTTGACAACGGACTTCAATTGTTGCAGAAAGGCAGATGCATGGTCATTATAATAGAAGATACGTGGATTGAAGTTGTGATTTTTTCTTGACACCTCTTTGTTCTTGTTTCAATGCACTTCTTCTAGCTTGGTGTCGTGCTATCGATGTTTGTATCGGTCAGGACCGAACGACCGAATGGAAGCTCAATATTTGGTCAAGGTCGACCGACATCATCATATCCTAAGAAGATTAGTATGGTCAATCTATAACTAAATATATTAGATAATACGTTCTTAATTATCGTTCATATCTTTAATACAGTCCAATAACAAAAAGTCCATGATAATCATATAAATAGACACAAATTCCAAGGATCAGGTACGTCATCATTAGACATTGAATACACCAAGTGTCGAATACCTAAATTTTACTTGAACGTCGGAATATTTTTTGCAAGTACCATCCGAACTTGGAGTTCATAAGAACGAGAGATAGAGAAGCAAGAGGAGTACGAGGAGTTCACACAGAGGAGAAGGAGCAGACTGAGAAGAAAGGACAATATTTTTTTATTTCAATCCGTTCGAGAACAATGTTGTTACTACCTTCGAAGGAGCCTTCTCAAATACAGATGCCATGAGTGTGGCAAGTAAGAAGCTGGTTTAGTGATGGTGAGGAGATTGGCTGAAGCATCTGTTATAATGGATACATACAGTACAATGTCAGCAATAGTATTATTCTAATAAAATGGCCCACAAATATAGTTTTGCTATGTGTGAACAAGGATTCTGCCATCACACTCAGCAGCAGTGTGAACAATGATTCTGCCACCAAAATTATTGAAATGATATATCTTGTTTTAAATATCCATAAGCTATTAATTAGGTGAAGAAAATTTGTTACCGCAAAAGGATTGAAAATGAGGTAATGTTTGTTCTGCATTAGGGAGAATGGAGCGAAAATGGAGGTACAATTAATGAAGCACGTTGCTTATGCCAACTTTTTTAGTGCATAGGGTGAATTTTCTGTACCAGAAGGGTGAATTTTTAGATAATATTTTATAAATCCGATAAAAATAAATCAGATAATGTTTTTTTAAAGATATGTATCATATGGTCCATAAATGAAATAATTTACTATTAACATTATAAACAAGCATTGTTTACAATAAGGTATGTTTTTATCAATATATCATTCACTTTTATAAAGATCATTTACTTAATCGTCGGATAATCTTTTGTTGGTTAACTCTTAATCGAGTATCAGAGAATGAGAAGGGAGGAGAAGAAGGAGCGATCAAATGTCAAAGAATGAGTATGAAAAGAAAAAAAAAATGACCTACCAAGAAACCAGAGACAATTGTTCAATAAATTAAAATAATTAAATTTTTAATAAATTAAAGTTAATTCATGTCTTATTTACAAAAGTTATTTTATATAATTTTTCCACTCTTGCAACCCCTGCACAAACAAATCCAACAACACTATTTCAGCAAATAGAAACGTAGCAGAAAGAGCTCCTACTAGACTATCTGCAGAAAAAGACCAACACACAATGGGAACAATGTCTGCAACATAATACACAACTTCCTCGTCATTGCTATAAGCATATCCTAATATATGCCTAAAACAAAAGAAGAAAGTGCTGACAATAACCCCATCCACAATTCCAAGAATCACAACACGAACACTACATTGTGCTGCATTTGGATTCCCTGCTCCTAATTCATTGGAAATGCGAGTACTATAAAGCAAAATTCATAGGATCATTAACAACTGTGCAGTGCCATTGATCTTGTGTATAGAAATGAAGAAACAAATTTGAACCAAACCTTGCAGAGGCACCTACTGCATATGGAATTATGTAGTGCATGGTAGTTGTGTTAAGGCTGAAAACAATGAAACATTTTAGAAAAAAAACCTCTTAAGAGTTATTTCAACAACCAGAAATATTAACATTCTTTAGCCAAAACTTATTGGAACTCATAAATTTTAGTAATGAGCTTTCGATCGTGATTCTGTAATTCCCAATTTTTTTAAAAAAATGTTTTGTTAACATCCTCTCTCTATTAACACAGACTTGATGTCGTAGACGTGACATTGGGTGAGAATGTGACAGTGAGATTTTTTGTAATTCTGATGAGAGTAATGTGGCACTTGAGGGCAATGAGAGTGATGTGACACTGAGGGCAGTTTTGTAAGAGTGTAAAAGTTTAGCATTTGAGTGTGGGTGCTGAGAATTTCGAATAAGGAATATCGAACGAAAGAGAGAAAGAAGCAACGGTCTCATATCAACTGAAAACACCCGTCAATCTCACTCTGCCACGTCAATACACCTCTACAGCATCATATATCATATGTATATTATGTGCAGAGGGTGTCAATATATCGGAAATATGAAATTGCAATAGCATATGCTGCTCCAACATGGCCAAGTCCCAATTTCTCGTAAAATCTACAGTTATGCAACTATAGAGCTACAGAGCTACTCTTACTTTTTCGTATAGTATTATCATATATATGCAACTATATATGCATCAAGATTCAAAATATGGACTGTTACTGAACTTTTGATGTACATTAGCAAAATATTTTTTTTATAGGACAAAAGAATATTTTAATAAAAAGCAACCAAAGCACAAGAAATGTCAAGATAAGTATGAGAATCATAAAAATTATGATATCATGGGATTAGGTTAATTAATCTTTGATTGTGTTTTTGTTCTGACTTGTCATGTCAGAAACCAGCCTACATATCTTAGGCTCTTCAGCTCCATCAATAAGGAAAGTTAACAAAATTATTCACTAAGCTCCTCATGATGTCAAATAGTCAAAATGTCTGTTGCCTCTGATGTGCCCACATCACTTATTTAATCAGGAACATCTCCTTTTTAAAATATATTTTTGTTTGAACATATTTCTTCTTCACAAAGAACATATATATATCTTTAATCTACCATGAATTCTTTAACTGCTAGAGAGAGGTATAAGAGTAATAGTAAAGTTTTTCTTTCAATTTATTTTCATATATATATATATATATATATATATGTTTATAAACAAACATTAACTTGTATATGTTTAAGATATATAACTTGTATACGTTGAAAACATGTTTTGTAATGTGATTAAATGATAAAATGAAATGAAAATTGTTGTTCTTGGTGTTTTGTATTGTAAAATTAATGAAATGTTTCTGTGATCTGTCTCTCAGTATAATTATCTTGCTTTGTTATTTGTTGAATTCAGTGACTAATTTGTCTCTTACAAATTGATGTACATGAAATTGTTAAATTAAATGGGAAAGAAATAAAAAAGTTGGATGACATAATCTAATGTTTACTCTATTGGAATATATCCTTTGTACCTTTGAAAAATTATTAACGAAAGTTCCCTAAACTACTTCTTTTTCATAATTTTTTGGAATATATAAATTTCGTCAAGAAGTTTAATATGCCTCCATCATTTTGTTTTTCTCTCCATATATGTTTATCTTAATTAATGTAAATTTCTATTACACAACATACCAAAATAAACCTCCAACTGTAAAGTGCAAAAATAAAAAAATTACATCAAAATTTTATCTTTTCTAATTTTAATCTTCTTAAAAGAAAAACAATGATAGACTGAGTTATAGATACTTCATCATCGCAAAAACTCAACTCATATTTATTTCTCTATCTTTCCTATATTGGAACATTTCTTTGGGAAAACCATAACAAAGCAAATTTTTTTTGTTAGATTCTTAAACATTAACTGGTGATGTGATTTGATCCATTTTGGTAGGGTGCTCTGGCATCAAATATTCTCTCCCTTGCCATCATTGCCTGAAAGAAAAAAAGCATTAATCCAGCATCTCATTAACACCAAACATGTGTTTCTACATGCAAAAGAAAAAGCATAATTGGATAGTGTTAAGGGTAGTATGAAATTTTTTGAACCTGTTTTTTCCAGTTTGTAAGAGCAGTGATGAGGGAAAGGAGAAAGGATTGGAGAATGGAACCAGTTACTATTCCAATCCAAAGACCCTTTGCTCTGTAATGTGCAACAAAACCAAGTAGGACACCCACAGGAATTCCAACCAGATAAAAAGCTCCAAGATTCACATAGGCTCCAAGATGTTGCCACCCACTTCCTCTAGCAACCCCTTTTTTTTTCAATAGGATCATTGATTAGCAGAAGAAGAATGTTGATTATTACCAACAAAATATGAGGAATTAACACACCACCAAATGCTAATAAGTCTTTTTCTAACACTTGTTTCACTGGCTAAGAAGTCCAGACACGGATACGGGCACGGATACGACACTGACACGGACACGGATATAGAGATAAGGCTAAACTGAAAATTATAGGACACGGGACACGGCTATATATAAATTAAAATGTAGTAATATATTTTGCTATATGAAAAAATATCAAGAAAAACATAATGTTTAACTTTTACTTTTTGGAGATTTTAATATTTTTTTTAGATTTTATCAGAGATTTAGTGTGGAAGAGAAGAGGTCTTTAAAACACTGAACTGCATTTTTTTTCTAGCTTTTATGAGGTGTCTAAGGAGGGAAACGTGCCTTCTCCGACGTATCTAGAAAGAGGGTCGTTTCCGGCCCAATATAAAGCGTTCGACACCGTGTTGGGCACGCTTCTGCCATGTGTCCACGGTGTATCGGACACACTGACGGCACCTTTTTAGATGTATCCGAGCTTCACAGTTCACTGGTTTAGATTTATTATAACACACCAAAATGAAAGGAGAAACATTGAATGATAAGTGAATTTCATGCAACTGTACAGTTTTCAGTCAATTAAAACAAATATCAAAGAAAACATTTGAAGGATTATGATCTGAGATATATCAGTACTGAAAGGAGGATAACTAACCTGAAAGAACTGATTGTAAACTGTCAGTAAAAATGGAGAGACAAAGCAGAGGGGTCATAACAGCTACGTAATGAACAACCACATGGTCATTGCTGTAGGCATAACCCAACACATGTCTGCAACTGTACAGCACTGCACATACAATGAGACCTTCTGTCACTGCAATCAACATTGTTGCAGAAACAGCCACTCGAACTGCTGCAGAATTCCCTGCTCCTAATTCATTCGAAACTCTAGTGCTGTCACATACAACACAATCAATGTGTCACTTTTTTAGTTACAATGCTTGCACTGCATGTCAATGTTACAGTTTGATGAAGTGAGAGACTGACCTAACAGCAGCCCCAAAGCCATAGGCTATGGTGAAATGTAATGTGGAGATTGTCAAGCTGACAATATAACAAAAGAAATCAAGTTAGAGTAGTTAATAAACTTTATAAAACCAGTATAAAATCGATATGTAAAGTGAGATTTTCACACATTTATATACTATAAAATGTTTTAATCTCTAGTTGAATTTTTAGTTAATATATGAATTTTTAACACACATCCTTCACGGAGGTTACCAACTTGTGTGTGAGACTATATATTGTCCAAGAATCTAAATCAACCTTATAAAATTGACTTATAAAATAAGATTTGAACTCACTTATATACTATGAAATGTTTTAATATTTAGTAAATTTACGATCTTCAACAAATTCAAAACTATCATATAGATAAAACAGACGAACACACATAATCTCTAGTTGATATGAGACTCCAACACAATCTTTCTCACACCGAGACTATTAACTTGTGCAAGAAACTATATATTTATGAATGGTTCGATATCAGTTATCATAGAAGTTTAACATATTCAAAAACTACCATATAGATAGAACAGACGTCTCCAACTTTGGGTTAGGAAGAACTCCAGCCAGCAAAACAAGTATCTCGCAGGCCCACCATTTAAGACTGTAATCAAGGCAAAAAAAAGTTTAAGACAATGAATGTGCTGAAAAATATCAATTTGAAGAATATGTATGGTGAATTCATATAATCGAAACATGAAATTTTGAGAAACAGTTACCAAACCATGACTGCAGAAGGAACAGCAAAGCGAAAATACTCTCCAACGCCAAGCAAAGCTTTGCTGGAGAAAGGGATGCGTGTCTTGTCACAAGCTGAGGAAAACCTCACAAAGGACAAAAGCAGCATCACATTCAACCAAACGCAGAAGCTGAAGGCTATGGCGGCGCCGACATGTCCCAACTCCAACTTAAACACGAGGATCCAACATGTTACCACGTGGAAGCACAGAACAAGAGCAGAGGTTAGAATCATGGGAAAAATCAAACTCTGGGTCTGGAAAAATCGTGTGAGGGGTTTGAGAATTGCAGAACCAAACAAAGCAGGTATGAGGCAAAGGGCATATTTGCGAGCTTGGAGGGATATGATTGGGTCTTGGTGTAAGAGGATCAAAATTTTGTCCATGAAAGTCCACAGAATAGTGATTGGGATAGAAACCAGAAGAAGAGATATAATGGCAGTGTGAGTGTATAGTCCAAATTTCTCATATTGTTCTGCTCCAAATGCTTGCCCACATAAAGTTTCCAATCCACCAGCCATTCCTGACTGCAACTCAAATAATCAAACCACCCATGCACATCATAATGTTTGTGACAGAAAGTAACAGAGATTTTATCAAATCTAACCATTTTTGTATACTTGTTCTTTGTGTGATGAATAGTTGAATGAATTTGAGTAGAAGAGAAAGTGCTTCTCAATAACTATGCCAACATCTTTTAATTTTCAAGTAACCATGCAAATTATAAAAAAAATTGATATATATATATAATAATAATAATAATAATAATAATAATAATAAAAGGTTTTGAGATTATTTGTCTTCCGAACTTATTTTGGGACAATTTTCTTGTACTGAAGTTCCTTGACCTCTTTTTACAGAGCCTTTGGTGAGAATTTGTATACATTTATTTATTTATTCGTAGTTAACGTTAATTATTTAATGCGCTCAGATAAACAATTTAATTAAACAGTTATTTAATAAATATGCATAATGTAAATGTTTATAAATAATTTTTTTTATTATAAAAAATAAAATTAGATTGCATTCGTATAAATAAATTATCTACTACGCTATACTATTTATTTACAAATAAACATTTTATAAACTCTTCAAAATATACAATTTATGATAGCCTCATTTGCATGAAAAAATATATACAATTGATACTATATAATTTATGTGCAGACTCTAAAAATAACCTTACATATGCCTAATGAAGGATTGTGTTAAAAGGAAATTACAGTTATCAAAATGACTGTAACAATAAAAGATGAAATTTTAACTCATTTCCTTTTAAATATTTGCATATGAATTCGGAGAAGTGAAAACCCTTATGCAAAGAAAGAGTAATAATTTTGTTTATAAAAAAAAATAATAAATAAATATGAATTAATTAAGAATAACTTTTATATATAAGAATTAAGAAGGGAAATAAGATATCACCTCACACTCCAATTTATTTCAAACTGATATTAACAAAAAAACTACCAGTTATTTCTTATCTCAAAATCAACTAAAGAAAATCAGTCTTAGGAATAATCCGGAAAAACCAAGATATCAAACACCAAAATAGATAAAGACATAAACAAACTATCGAACACTATCCTTCAATAATATTAAATCTTTTTTTTAACCTCTTTAAAAAAATTACAACACCAAAAAAACAAAGAACACAACAAAAAAACCATAGAAATAATGAGAAAATAGAGAATCTACTTACCAAAACACTAAAGCCGAAAACATTGGTGAGAGAGGTTGCAATTGCAACACTTGAAAGAGCAAGCTGGTTAAGATGGCCAACCATTATCAATGATACCACTGGCAGAAGATATTGCAGCACAGTAGCAACCACCATTGGAGCTGCTATTCTTCCCACCTTCTTCATCTCCTCTTTCATTCCTCTATTGCATGAACCTTCTTCCATCATCACTGACTTATTCATCCTCATCATCACACTTTTATATGCACTCACTTTCAACTCTTTGCCTCCTCCTTTGTCCTCTTTCATCACAAGTAAGACAACTTTGCGTTATCACTCATCTCAGAACAAACTAATAAACAAAACAACCTTATACAAATCAGAAAACAGAATCTGTGCCCATAATGTAGATAATTTTAAGAACTACAACGTGCACATAATTAATGTACCAAATGGATGTATTAGTAAAAGCTAAATCACATAGACAGGATCAGAGTGATGATGTGTTATGTATATATTACCAAATGGAGCATGCAAGCTGGCTAAGATATGATATAGTATTCCATGAGTGCACATGACCGAATCCTTTCTGTACGCCAATTAATAGCAATTGGTAGGAACTGGTATATTTTTTATAAAAACTCTTACATTTCAATTAACAATAATCATCAATAATTATTTGTTATTATTGTTGGAATTCACATCGACTAGAGATTAGAGCCTTTCATTGTATATAAGTGGGTGCAAACCTCAACCCTATGAGCCGGTTTTATGGGGTTGAGTTAGGCTTAAAGTCCACTTTGTAATATGGTATCAGAGCCA
>Ga0123342_1002113_pt1 | contig 33298 bp, 16 predicted proteins | sample Turbeawhitnodule_FD_89960 | JGI IMG/M metagenome (GOLD analysis project Ga0123342, IMG submission 89960) | Root nodule microbial communities of legume samples collected from Mexico - Turtle bean Mexico white nodule | ecosystem: Host-associated > Plants > Roots > Nodule | place: Mexico: Nepantla... | reverse complement strand
TCTTTTTTTTTTTTTCTTTTTTTATTTTTTTTTTTATTTTTTTATAAAGGTTGGAAAAACCAAAAAAAAAAAAATAAATTTATATAATTCTTTACAAAAAAAAAAAAAAAAAAAAAAAAACCAGACACCAACTAAAAAAGGAAAAGAAGCATAATGCGATTTTGTAAAAACTCAAGTCCAAATCTTTACTTGCATCAAAGCGTACAGTTATTTCAACTTGACTTATTTTATTTTTAAAAAAAATGTAACTTAATTTGATTAATTTTAAGTGGGTGAATTGACTTATTAAAACATGATCTTTCAACTTATTTTATATATATTTATTGAAGCATGAAAAAAAAAAAAAAAACTGTAAATCTCTGTATAATTCGAGAAACAAATAAATTAAACATTTAAATCATTTAAAAATTAGCAGAAAAAAACAGCATTGAGTCAAAGTTGTACCGAACTTTAGAAGAAAATTTCTGCAACTGAATTTCTTATCTTGTACTATTTTACTCTGTTCATTCTTTAACGTGTATGTGTTAGACATAACTTAAGAGACACATTTTTGAATTATGAGGACTTTAACTTCCATAAAGATGAAACAAGATGAGTTAATAAGACATTGAATTAAGTCAATAAAAGTTATTAGGGTTTGGTTATAGGTGAGAGGGGTTTGAACAATGATGATGAACTTCATCACTCCAAATTTATCTTTATTTTGACCTGAAATCACGTTATTTTACGGTTTATAACAAAATAAAAATCACTTCCAATGTCAAGTCAATGAACTCTTTTTGAAGCCTTTTGCTTTTGTTTTTTTATATTTTTGTTTTGCTGACAATGCTAGCATTCAACAAAGCCTATGGAAGATAGATTATAATAATAGCAGATGATGGTCCCTGCTTCCTCAGACACGAACATCACCCATTCAATGGATGTGCTAGTGACTGCCACCATGTTTCATACCAAAAACATAAAAAAAAAAAAATAAGTAAAATTCAAAAGAGACCAAAATATTCATAATTGTGTTTTAGTCTCTTGGATCTGATTTATAAGAACAAACAATTAAAATAAGGTTTTCCTTTTCAAAACTACCAACAAAAAATAATTAGCTGCTATAATGATTAAATTAGAGACAATTTTAGAGACTAAAAAAATTTTGGCTTCTAAATTAGTTTTTATTATTGTTATATGATTTTTAAATTGATATCTAATTAGCAATCAAGGTTTTTCTACCAAATTTAGAAACTAAATAATTGGTAGTTAAAACTTTGGTAGCTAATTAGATACCAATTTAGAAACCATTTACCAATAATAGAAATCAATTTTTTTTTAATTTCTAAAATGGTCTCTAATTTAGTTACTATAACAACTAATTATTTTTTTTCTCTAAAATTGATTTTTATTTCATGTTTTTTTTTTAAGTGTAAAATTTTCATCCGTTATTTTTAAATTAATTTCTTTGGACGAGGTGTTCTCCGCACATTCTATACATTGGCTTCCCATAACTCAAATTTAAAAGTAACAATGATGAATTAAGGAAATAAGGAAGTGATGATCAACTCTCATTAACAACAATCAATTAAGACTTACGTGTCCTATGTGAAACCTAATGCAATTTTATATTACTCTCTAGGTATAAAATTATCAACTGCATATAGTTTTAACTTTATTCTACAATAACATACCAAATATTTAATTGATTGTATGTTGTCAAATATTTATAAAGCTAAATGATTTGTTTTAATAATTAATTTTTTATGTTCGGGATTATTTTTTAATAATTCTATTACTGCAATCACAATCTTATCTTCAAGTCAAATAGCAATTACTATAGCCATTTGGTGATTATTTTACGACAAGTGTACTGAGTCAGAAGTAATAAAGGTCCTTAAGGACGAACATCGAACCCACAAGGAACAGTTCTAAAATCTTAACTACAATATTCAGTAAATATAAGAAAATGTGTAAAAGTTTGTTTGAAAGGTTGTTTGTATCAGGAATTTGTAAGAAATTAAACAAAAGCAAAGTAAACGATTTGGATGAATAAATCGGGATTGTGGTTCATCATTCTCACTCGTTTGTATTTTCAACGAACAAAAAAATACAACATTCATCTTGATTGACATTGATGCACATATAAAAATCATTCATATTGATTCCATGCATACAAAATTATTAAGAATGTCTCCTAAATATTGATTCCTCGCATGTTTATAAAAACATATTATCATTATGAACAAATGTTATAAAACAATTAACATTTCAAATCTATGCTTAACATTCAAATATGTTAAGTATTATCATTTAAGTCAGATACTTAGAAGTACTTTTCAGTCAAATCTAAGGATCAAAATCATGAATAAAGATTCAAACTTTAATAATAAAATGACAATACCAATCATCAATCAAGAACATAATACTATAAATAAATATCATTTCAATACATAAGAGTTTGAACAAATTACTCCCAATCCCAAAGGGAAAATTTAACCACTCATATTGGTTATTACAAGTATGGAAAGCAAGAAAAGAAGATCCACTATGTTTCTCCTTGATGACTGTCTCCTCTAGGATTTTCTATCTCTCTATATCCTCCTAATGATGCCTAGAGTTATGCCTCACGCCTTTTATTTAACCTAATTGGGCTTGAGTTAAGTGACATCTCACTCAAGTGAGATATTGATTGCTTAAGCGATTTTGAGAAGAAAAAAAAACCAACTTCACTTGAGTGAACTCGCTTAAGCGAGTCTTGGGCAAGTTCTTCTGGAGTGATCTTGCTTGGGCGAGTTTGGGTGAGTTTTCAATGTTTCCAACTTTGTCTTTTCATCTTGTCTTTAACTTGTCCATTCTCCTTTAGCCCTTTTATCTCCATTTTGCCCTACAATCCTGAAATTAACACAAATTTTGGAATAAATCATTCATATTCAACTTATAATCCAAAAATATGTAAAAATGTTCAAATTCCTAATTTAGGAGTTGAATTATAACTATTTTATCAATTAAAGTCCATAAGTGCCTATCTTTTTGTATGAAATATACTTAATTATGACACTTATAACCTTCTACCTTTAACCCCACACCCTACCTCAATCGTCTTCTTTATATATTATATTAATTTCATGCTTCTTTTTGTAAGTGTGTATTAGAAATTGGGTTTACTTTTTAAGTTGAAATAGGATTGAACATTAGAAAGAATGGATGAGTCAATTAGTTAACCTCTTTATGATGTATATGAATGTTTGAAATCACTCCATTGATGGTTAACGATCTCCCTTCTCTTTTATGGTGGGTTCTATTTTGGATGAGAGCACATGTTGCTGAGTGTGATTCAACCTCAGATGTTGGGGAGGAGCAAGGAATCAACATACCTTTGTGGAGATGTCATGCCTTATCATTGACATGTGTTATGTTGTTGCTTTATTTTTTGTATTGTAGTAAGCTGTATATGTACAAACTTTGGCTAAGAACTAGGCTTTTTGTACGTGGGTTGGAGTACCCCCCAAGTATTCCCATTTATATTATTCTTTATCGTTGATTAAAAAAAGAAAAAACTCTTTGTGATGTTGATGTCCATGACGATCATGTAACTGAGAATGGGGCTAAATATTTTTTACAATTGAAGGTCTGAGACTTCCCATTTAAAGTTTCATATTGAAAGATTTCATAAAAGCAAATATGAATATGTGAGTCAAATGATTTTGGATATGCAAAGAAACTTAAAGTTAAAAAAGCATATCAAATGGTGCCCTATGAGTTATGTTTAAACATTGCCTTATAAATATTTGGGACATTAAAACATCAAGTTGGTTATGTTTAGATGTTCATACAAGGTGAGACTCAACTTATTTAATGCTTCAAAGTGATCTTAAATACTAACGTTTTTTTTGGAAGGTTACACCTAGTTCATGAAAATTACGAGTATTGTACTTTTGACCAAAAATGGAAAAAAAAGTATAAAAGATTAACATTTTCTCATTACCATTTTATGATATTACAAATTTGATTTTTGCCAAAAGTTATCCTACACTGGGATCCCTTATATAGAAAGAGAAAATAGAAAAGCATTTGCGCTTAACTAGAAGTGCTTAGTTAGATAGACCTTCTAGACGATATTCGTTATACAAAACGATACATGTTAAACGGTCTAAGCATGTGGTTCATCTAGATGACTACTAGGAATACCCTTTAAATGGTTTAAACCTTTGGTTCAACACCCTACCATCAAGTTGGATAATGTATACACATTATTCCAAGCTTGGATACAATATTTTTTAAAGAAATGTTAGTTGATCGTCAGATCATATGGGAAGGAAATGGAAGAGATTTTCTTGGACACACTAAATCCTTTTAGTTGAATTTCAGCATCTAAAGCAAGGAAAAGACCTTTCAAAGGATTGGATTTGATATAACAGAGGACATCTTGTGTAGCTTGATGATGGTATAAGGTGGGACTTTGAACAAACTGATTGAGAAGATGTAGGGAAAAGCTCATGCCAGGGAATGTGTTGGTGAGATTAAAAAAACACCATATCAGTCGTCTATAAGAATCTACATTGTGGAAAGGAGTGTTTGATATGAATAGAATGGTGTGGGATATGGCTTGTTGGCTAACATTCCTGAATCTGTTAAGATATCCAACGCATTTTTTCTTTACAAATATGTATTCCCTTATTTTATATATCAACTTCAAAGTCAAAGAAATATTTCAGCTCTCTTAAATTTTTAATTTTGAAAGTGCTATTGAGAATCTACTTCATCTCTTCAATGACTTCTACTAAATTTCCAATATGGATGGTAAAGCAGGACGGGTCTGCCCACGACTCAGTGAAAAAAATCATGGAGCAGGTTGCCTATTTCAACCCGATGACTTGCTTAGGCCCACCCCGAATAACCCGCAACCAACACAGGCCAAGTGCGGGATAGGATGGCCCGCATAACCTGCATATTTTAAAAATTTAGAATTTTTTTCTGCACCCCCATGATTTCTTCTTGTAGCCTTATATTCTAAAAAATTCTAAAATTATCCATTCCAAATTCTATAATCTGGAATACAAATTTGTATTCGAGATTGTGCAATCTGGAATATTGTCCAATTCGAAACACAAATATTAACTTTCAGATTCTATAACTCGGGGAGTCTTTGAATTCCACATTCCTAAATTAAAGAAAGAACATTCAATAAAAAATACCAAAGGGTAATTTGAGTATTTTTGAAGTATGAGGTGCGAGATGAAAGACATGGAGGTGTAGGAAGAAACTAGTCTCGATCCCTAGTTCATAACACCTTCACGAAATTCGATATTAGTTTTTTAATATTTAATAGATTTTTTGTCTTTCTGAAATGCATAGATTTTGTAGGTTACAATACTCATCAAAATTTAAATGCAATAGTCAAACCTTAATATTTTTACAATAAAATTGAAACATAGTATTATTATATAAATTATATATTATTTTATATTATATTTCAAATTAGAATAGTAATTATGTGTCTACATGTATTACCTTAAAAAGTGTATATATTTAATGAAATATTTTATTAGTCAATTTATTAGTATGATTGAAATTTAAATTTCATTGAAAATTAGAACATCTTATTACACGTTTCGTGAGAATAATACTGTGAGACCATTTACCTAATTCATCTAAATAAGAAAAAAAAACTTAATAAACAAAAAGTATAAATGAATTCAAATTTTATATTTAAAAATTTATTTTTTATTAACTTTAAAAAAATATTTCTTATGCGGGATGACTCGTAGGCCAGCTTGCATGCGGGGCATGCTAATAAAATCAATTCTCATTTTCTACGCACAACCCACATTTTGCCAAATGCAGGGTGGGCTGACCCAATTTCCAGCTAGAATAATATTCTCTTCATAACAAGTAAAAAAGTGAAAGCAACAGGTGTATTTTTTATAAAAAAAATTAATGATCTGATTTTGATTGAGTAAAACTAATTGAAACAAGGAGAAAGAATAGTTCAACAAACCATTTTGTCTTATGGCTTGCTTAAGTCCACACAAGGACATTTTCAATTTATAAACCTAATTTGGTTGAGATAGTTTAAGCATAAGAGGGGAAACTATGTAAACTTCTTCTTTAAGGTTTCCATGGAAAATAGCGTTATCAATGTTCAATTGGTGCAAATGTCAATGTTGTGTAGTAGCCAAGGCTAAAAGCAATCTAATAGTAGTCAATTTTGCAACTGGTGAAAAAATATCTAGATATACCTTCAACTTGAGTGTGGTTCTTTGTTACAAGGCGAGCCTTGTATCTCTCAATTGATCCATTTGTTTTGTATTTAACCTTATACACCCACTTACATCCAATAGACACCTTGTCATGTGACAACATTATCAAATTCCAAGTGTCGTTGGTTTAGAGTGTTTCTATCTCTCTTTGTATAGAAATAAGCCTTTCAGGATGTTCACATGCTTTTTAATAATTTTGAGATTTAATATAAGAAGAAATAGTCATTATAAAATACAATTATTTGTCAAACAAAGAATTATAGATGGTCTGACAATACCTATTAGACAATTTAAGCTTCAGGTTCAATAAATTTAATAAAATTCTTTTTTAACTTCAAATTAAATATATAAAAGAGTTATATAAAATCATGTTAGTATATAAATCGATGTAATTTTTTTTTATAATTTACATCAGTTATACAAAGAATGTAAAAGGTGTTAGACTTTCTACATCGTTAATACATACATTGATGATATAACCGATGTAATAAGTTTCCTATAACAAATTTAAAATGTGTTATTTGAATTAGTGAAGATTCTGACCAACTAAAGTCTCTAACCCCTGTTTTGCTTTATTAAATTAACTCAACTCATGTAAAAAGGGGAATATTACATCGATTATGAGTTAGAATCGATGTAATATCTCTTGCAAAACTCAAAAAAATCAAATTTACAAAGCATATTACATTAATTTTGTAAACTTGATTTTTTTTTAGTTTTGAGGTATCAATTACATCGGTTATGAGGCAGAACCAAAGTAATAAGTTCATTTCTTGGTGTTTTGGATGCTCTTTTATCCTATTTTTTAAATCATTTTGTATTCAACCCGATGTAATTTTTCACACTTTACATTGAGTATACAACCAATATAAAAAGTGTTGGACTTTCTACATCGTTAACACCTACATCGATGATATAACCGATGTAATAAGTCTCCTATTATCCATATAAAATATATTATTTGCACTAGTGAAGAAGATTCTCACAAAACAATGTCTTCAACCCTTGTTTTGTTAAATTAACTATTTTTTTAATAATGAATTAAACTCATAAGTTCATTAATATATTTTCTTACGATCACTTGTAACTGAATTTTTTTTTTCTTTTGAATATACTTTTATATAAAACATGTTTTTTTACTTAATAAATATACACATATCTAAAATATATATTCATCAATAATATAATAAATCTCTAAGATTCAAGCCGTATGAAAAAAAATGGATTTTGTTTCATTAATTTAGTTATATTTTCAGGAATGATTTTTCTTATTCTCCAATCAAAGGATGTTTGGTAAATATTTGTGATTCCTTAAAATTATTTTTAAATTTATTTTATTAAAAATATATATTTAAGAGTGGAAAAATAAAATGAAAGTGAGAAGTTATTAGAAAATATCTTCCTTCCATTCTCATGGGAATATAATTTTCTCACACCCTTTTACATATTAATAGGAAGAGGGAGAAATATGTGTAATGTAGATTCCTGAAAACGAGACATGCTTTGGAATATTTTTTTTATAACCTGTACCAAACATTAGAATATTACATTCTCATCCTCACACTCCGAATAATTTTTAAGATTTCAAATAAACACATTCCATGGTTTGTAACTCAAGTTGTTTAGAAATAGAAACATCATTCTTTAACTTAAAAAAAAACAATATATTTTATTTTGTTTTCTAAATTTTTAATGTAAACTCATCTTTCATTTTTTTTTTGGAAATTACTTAGTCTAACTCAATCCTATAAAACCGGTTTATGAGGTTGAGGTTTGCACCCCACTCATCACGCCGAGAGTGATAGCAGCTCGTGTGTGATATAACATATTATGGGTGGTCCGATAACGACCCGATAGCAAGTGACCTGATAAACCCAACAAACACTCGCTAGGATAAGCTCGAAATGGTTCTGATACCATATTACAAAGTGGACTTTAAACCTAACCCCATAAAATCGATTCATGGGGTGAGGTTTGCACCCACTTATATACAATGAAATGTCCTTATCTCTAGTCGATGTGAGATCTCCAACACACCCCTCACGCCGAGAGTAATAGCTCGTGCTTGTGACAACATATTATGGGTGGTCCGATAACGGCCCGATAACGTGTGGCTTGATAAGCCCAACAAATACTTCGTAATAATTACACATGTTACTTTAATATTTTTTTAAAATTTTCAAGTTCTATCTTATATAAATTTTGAGTTTTTTAGAAATAAAATAAAGTATAAAATTACCATCCCAAAATTAATTTATGTGTTATATTTTAATTTTGTATAAAATATATTATCAATAGTAGGGGAAAGGGACTACCAACATTATGTATATGTAAGAAAGTTTTTGAAGTTGAATTTGTCCCTTCATGTCGTTTAAGTTGTAAGAGCATAGACCTTTTATTTCTTATCATATATAGTTAGCATCCATTTTCTAAGTATCAACTTATCTTTCTTTTTGCCCACCAAAGATATTAGTTACAACGATAGACTTTGGCATGCATATTTATTTCTTTTGGTTCCTTTCATGGTAGACATGAATAAGAGGAATAACTTTCTTATCTTTTCCTTCTTTTCTAGTTGTGTCAAACAAATGCATTTTACTTTTCCAAAGTACTTATAACTTAGTAGATCCTCTAACAAAATGATATAGATCCTTTCTAGAATTTTTTTTTTCTTTCAATCTTGTGACTTCATAAGATTTCACACTCTCATAATGCACATTGACTTATATTGATTTTAATATGCTTTATAAAAAAAAAATCTATGTTTTAAAGATTTTTTTGAGACATTTATCAGGAGATCAAGTGCCATAAGGCACATTTTCTTCCATGTCTAACATATCTTTGGTAGATTTACCTCTAATGAAGTTTTTTTTTTTGTTTTCTACAAAAACATATATTGATTTTCTCATCTTCATGAGTTATTATTCTTGGTGTCCATATTTTTTCATATATTTATGATATTTATGAGACATTTTCTTCCCTTGGAAACACATGTATATGTTTATTACAAGAAAATTATTAATTAGAACCCAAATTTAGAAATAAAAATAATTAGTGACTATATTGACTAAATTAGATATTATTTTAGAGACTAAAAAATATTTGTATCTAAATTAGTTTCTATTATTAATAAAATTTATAAATTAATTTCTAAATTGATATCTAATTCGCTACCAACTTTCTAATCTAAAGTAATTGGTAGTTAAAACCTTGGTAACTAATTAGATGTCAATTTATAAAACTATTTATCAATAATAAAAATTAATTTTGATATCAATAAATTTTTTTAGTCTCTAAACTAGTATGTAATTTAATCAATATAACAACTAATTATTTTTGTCTCTAAAATTTGTTTCTATTTAATGATTTTTTAGTGGTGATACCAATGATTTTTTAGTCTCTATAATAATATCTAATTTAATTTGTATAGTGACTAATTATTTTTTATCTTAAAAATTAATTTTTATTTAATGTTTTTATTATAGTGGTTGTTTTAGCATCCCACATTAAACCTTTATGTGCCATGTTTTTTTTTTTATTATAAAAATTTTCATGTTAGGTATCACTATATGTGTCATGCTTTTTACACTTGAAATAAATAATACTTTTATTTCTTGTTCATTAATTTTATTTTTCAATTTATACTTTTTTTTAAAGACAATTCTTATATTTATCTTATTTCTTAACATCACAAATTCTTTCGATACAAGAGACATCTTTATTTGTTGTATAAATTTTTCTAATAATGATTGATATAAACAAAAATTTCGATCTAACGATTAAATTTGAGAAGAAATGATGAAATTAAAAATCTTGATTACTATAATATATATATATATATATATATATATATATATTAAGGTACACATTAAACAACATATAGGGCATATGAATTGTGTATGAAGCATCCTTAGATTAATATCATCATATTTGTAAGTTTAGTTTGCATAAAAAATTAACTCAAAAATAGATTTCGAAATATAAAATTATCTATTTTTTTTATATATAATACTCTACTCCATTCCCATTTATAAGAAACATATTTTCTATTTATAAAAAAAATTAACCAATTTTTAAGCTAATTTCTTGTTAAATTACTAATATACTCTGGAATTATTAAAAAGTATATTTCCGAGGTTTTAAGATATTATTCTCTATCCATAATAGTATGACTTAGCTCCATTTCTTAAATAAATAAAGAAATAAATAAAATACTCTTTCTACATATATTAATGAATAATCGGTGGACAACTGGAATATTTAAGATGTTCATTAAAGTATGAATTGCCTCCTTAAATATAATTATTATTCAATGTAGGATGCTTGTAAAATAAAACTACTTTTTTTAATCCTATTTATAATATACCTTCAGCCATGCCCTTTCCAAAAATATTAGTTGAATTAGGTAAAAATAGTAAATTATATAATCAATATTGTGTATTAATTATTGTTTCAAAGCTAGCCTAAAGTAGTTATGCAGACTTATATGTCACCTCTTATATTCTCAAACCATACTAAGAGAGAGAAACGTCATATACTTTTTTCACTATTTATGAATTTGTAGTAAACGAATATCAATAAATTCATAGAACCCTACAAAATTTTTTTAGCAAACCATTCAAATACAAATAGATCTTATAAAAAGGATAACAAATAATATAAAGTAGGAAATAAAAGAATATAATTTATGTTATATTAATTCAAAATAACTAATTTAACTCTTTTTTTATTAATATTAATAAATTAATCTATTTTTTATTATAAATAGAATTAGTGTAGAGATAGTCTATATATGTTAAGGTAACAATGTTAAAATTAATCGTCCTATTCAAAATATTATTTGTTTTTAAAACTCATTGAATTTATCGTCTTTTTTTTTCTTAAAAGATATTTATTAGATTAAAAGAAAAAAATGCATAATTAACTAAAAACTAATTTTTTTAAAAAATTAGTTATTCTATTAACTAAATTAAATAATATTTTAAAAATTAAAAACAAAATATTAAAGTATATTTTATTATTAATAAATAATTTTTAAATTAACATTTAATTAGTTACCAACTAATCAAATTTTAAATTGATAGTTAAAATTTTGATAATTAATTAAATATTAATTTAAAAACTATTTATTAATAAAAACAATCATTTTATATACAATATTTTTTTAGTCTTTAAACTAATATTTAATTTAATTAATATAGTAATTAATTATTTTTTACTTTTAAAATTATTCTTTATTTAATAATTTCCTTATAATATATATAAGTAATTTTATTTTTCAATTTTTAAACAATATAAATTTTTTTGAATGTAGGAGATACCAAACAAGAATAACTGCTTTTTTTTATGAGCAAAGTGAAAGTGATTAATTATTTTTTATGAGCAAAAGTAAAAGTGGTTAATTGTATATAAATGGCATGATGAAGTTTAGAGAGCACTTTATATTTGAGTAGCTAAGTATATATATGATTAGAAGAGTGAAGTGAAGAGGTATTTGGTTCCATGTTGGCGTGCGCATGTAAGGAAGGTGACCCCACAACATCGTACGGTAGTGTCACAATCAGAGACGCAAACGACGTGTCTATCTCCAACAATCCCTCATCGACAACGCATCGTACCCGCTCCTTCTCCTCCAATACCAACTCGACACCGCACTGTACCAAACCCAAACCTCGTTCCTCTCTCTCCCCTCCTTTTATTTTCTCCCATAATTTTTCCATTATCCTTTTACTTTTCTCCTCCATGGAAGAAACTATCTTCACTTTAGAACTGTTTTAGCACACCACAAATATAGAAAGATACCATGCTATTATATACCCCAATTCATCACGCATTCCACCCACTTTCTCTTCTCCTTTCATCTTTTTTTTTCCTTCCTTAGGTATCATAACTCTCTCTCTCTGTGCTCTGCACTCACTCTAGGGTTTCCTTTTTTGCTCCTCCCTCTATTTTTCTCTCCTTTTTTCTCACTTCCTCTTCCTTAATTGGGAAAGTTTCAAGATGGGGAGAGGGAGGGTTCAGCTGAAGCAGATCGAGAACAAAATCAGCCGCCAAGTCACCTTCTCCAAAAGAAGAACCGGTCTGCGCAAGAAAGCCAATGAAATCTCTGTGCTCTGTGATGCTCAAGTGGCACTGATTGTCTTCAATGCCAAAGGGAAGCTCTTCGAGTATTCCTCTGAATCCAGGTTCGTTATTTAACCAAACAAAACAACCTTTTCACTGTTCCACGTTAGTGTTCTTTCGTTTCTTCTGTTTTTCCTTTTTCTGTCTGTCAATTCATTCCTTGTTGGCTTCTTCTCGATTCACTGTCATGTCTCTCATTTGCTGAATCATTTATTTACCTATATATACATGAACTTCTAGACTTTGCAAATCCATCTGAACTAATCAGTTATTTGGTTAATTAACTATCTCTTTCTGTATGTTCATGATTCCACCTTTTTCGTTGCTTCAAAGTCAACCTGATGAAGAGTGTTATTCACCAAGATTTTTAAACTATAAACACACCTGCAGTTCATGCCAGTATCTTTGTCGCTGTACGAAATCACGCATAAATATAATTTAAATGACCATATATAATTATGGTTGGCAAGTTACCAAAAACATTAACCCTGCATTGAAAATCGCACTGTGGATTGTTTTTTTTAAGGCTTTGGTACTTGGTTTCTTCCCGAAGAGTGAAATATTGTATGTTTAGCACTGTTCAACTTTCTAATATGCTGATCTTGTGTTTTCATTCTTGTTTGGTCTAATTCTGGTTAAGCTTTTTTTTATTACATTCCTTTTGTGATTGTGTTTATATTTACTTCATAAAGCTTTTGAATACATTGCATGATTTGCTGGGTCAAACAGACACAGTAATAAACCTCTGACTTATGTTGGACTTGGAGTTAAATGCTGAGTTCCAATATATTGTTGATATTTATTATATAGTACAATTTGTCTTGTTAGTTCCATATAAATACACAAATCCACCACGAAGCAAATATTTTCACAGTACCCTAGAGTTTTCCATGCCATTTTGCCTACTACACTTTATTGTTGGAGAAAAAGCTAAAGGAATTGAATTTTGTAAGAAGAGTTTCGGGATTCAAGGATGTGAAGAGCAACCAAAAATAGTTATATTATTTATACATCCTAATTTTATAATATTTTTTTTATCTCCTTTGTCATAATTTAATACCTCATAAAAAGGATTATGTACTTCTTGTATATAAAATATGCATGATGCCTGCAGATCGAGGAACTTTTTCTTACACATGTTTCTTTTTAGATACTCATAAATTTACTACAGTATATTTTATGATATTATTTTTTAAATAACGACTAAACATTACTCCGAAATCTCCCATATTCCTTTAATTTATAAATATCAAAGTAAAGAAAAGATATTAACTTAACTATTTTGTATTTTCTGTTAATTTTTAGAATCCCAAAAAATATACATTGAACAGAATGTATGAAGCCTTTCCTGTTTCATATAATTGCATTTTTTACCTGAGAATGTTACAGCGGTCAAAGATTCTCTCTCTCTCTCTCTCTCTCTCTCTCTCAATAAATGTGTACATTTTAATGAATAAACTCTCATTTTAATCAATAATATTGTAGTCATTATCATTTATTTTAACCCTTCTATTAGTAAAATGTATTTAATTTTTGCTACACATTAATTACAATGAAACGGATTAAAGTAAAGTTTTTCAAAATGTCAAATTTGAAAACCAGTGTTTTGTAATGTGAGGAATCAATTGATAAATAATTGTAATCACTATGATTTATTTTAAGCCCTTCATCCTGTAAAATGTAATATATTTTAATCACACATTAACTTGAGTGAAAAGAATTAAAATAATGTTTTGCAATGTTTGTAACTAATTATTTTAATCTCTAAAAAATAGTTTTTATTTCATTATTTTTAAAATTGAATTATTAGGAAAATGAAGTTCAACTCATTTCTTTTAGAATTCATGAAATTCATGAAATAATGAATAATAATAAAAAAAAAATTTCATTCAGAATTCAATCAAATATTCAATTGATTTGTAAAAATAGACTCTTATGATAAAGAAGAACCTCTATACAGAAGAACCTCTATAAAGAAGCTTTTTCTTTTGGTCAAATAAAAGAATCTTAATATGGATCAACTTAAAAAATCTGTCGATAATCAACAAATACCTACGAGTGTTATGCATGTTTTTTTTGTCATCATGGTATGGTATGAAATATTTATCATTGTATATAACTAATTTCTGACAAGAAACCTATTAATCACCTTTAATAAAATCTCCCGAGAAAAACAAAAGCAAATGCTTTTAGAAAATGGAAGCTTTATCAATGATATCTATCTGTAATAAAGGAAATGGCTTCTTTTGGTTTCTACTTTTGATGACACTATTTTACTCTTGACGTTAACGTAAATAATTATAATTAAAAATCTGGTAATTCCTCTAAGTTATCCTCACCAATTATCAATGTTCGATTTATCTAGTTTTTCATATAAGAGTAGTTTCTTAGAGAGAAATAGTTGTTGTCTTGTGAAAAGGTTGCAGTTTTTCAAATTTTGAGAACTGTCACTGTAGGTCTATGTATTCCCATGCTAATCAATACCCTATTAAGTAGAATTCCATCTTTTGCACTAGGTCCCTTATGTGTCACACTGTATATACACACTATAGGTTTCTTTTGTTCTTGATACTCTCTAGAAGCTTCATAACAACACTAAGTAGAGTGCAGAATGAGTTTAATGGTTTCTGTTCTTTAATGGCCGAAACAATATATAGAATTCATGTCTTCTCTTCTGTATTTTTGTAATTTCATGTCGGTTTGGATCTTGTTCTTCAACTCTTCATCTCAATCTTCGGCTCTTGATCTTGGTATTGACAAGAGTTCAAATCAATTCTTGGTTTAATAAGAGAATATGTAGTTTTTTTTATTAGCAAAAAATAAATAAAATAAAAAAAGACACTTCAGGAGTGTCTCAACCCTTATACAAAATCCCAAATTACAAGATCCAGAGAATATGTAGTAAAAGAGAAGGATTAATTATCTCTTACCTTAACGTGTTTATCTATTTATACAAATCATGTTGTACCTCTACCTATACTGATAACTAGAGTATGTCAAAGTAGGTCCTAGTATCCTCTTAATTGTAGTTTATTGATTATTTAATGTGTTGTGCTTGTTAATTATGTGATTAAGTTCTAATTTTGGTTGTCATGTGCTTCTTCATGGTGTTTCTGAGTAGTTGAGATGGGGATCTCAGATCTCTTTTCTAAGTTCTTTTATCAACGTCATTGAATCACCATGATGATTTTTGTTTTCTTCCAAATACATTTGTTGTTACTTATCATGTTTGACATGGTTACCATGTGGCTTCTTGCTAGGTTTTCTTTAGTCCTACTGTGGACACCAAAATGTTTTTTTAGAATCAAAAGGATTGGTATAAATCTTGTTTTGTCTTTTGTACTTGTAACCCGATCTCGTTTCTAGATCTCGGTCTCCAACTTTTGATCTCTGTCTTCAACTCTTGATCTCAGTCTTCGATTCTTAGTGTCGATCTGGACAAGGATGTTTGAAATTATACTCTACTGTTCAAATCAATTATTGCTCTAATCGGAATATATAATACTAATGACCTTAGACTATTTACGTATTTATATAAATCGTGTTGATAACTAAAATAAATTTAAGTAGACCTCAATCTTCTTTTAATCACGATTTATAGATTGTTTATCGTGTTATACTTACTAACTATGTAATTAAGTTATTATCTAAGTTATCACTTGTTTGAGACATGTTTGAGACATGTTTGAAACATGTTTTCATAGTACAATTTCACACATTTACAATTTTAGGTAGTCATTTTATTGTAAATGTCTCGTTAGGTAAATTTGTTATTTTCTGGATTATCTATATTAAAGTTGATACCAACATAATAAATAAATTGTTTGTTTGTTTTGTTGAGTAGTAACAGATTGGATTTCTCAAAATAAATTATCAAATTTGAGTATTGTGCGGGAAAAAAACATAATTAAAAAGAGACATTTTATTACATTAAAAAGCCATGAACCACATTTTTCTAGAAATGTTAATCATCGGTATTTTCATGAGCCAATAACATAATCATTAAAAAAAGTAATCTGTAAGTAGACAACAGTGTAAAAGGGTTCTTTAACATTCTTGTTTAATCTTTTTCTTGAAGTTTGAAAGTATTTATGGCCATGAAGGGCCCTCTCCGGCAAGCCAATAAGTGCTGCATGCATTGTAGTGTTCTGAACGATTCTCTCTCTCAACCAAAGACGTGCATGAAGAGTTATGTACATGTAGAAGCCAAAGGGGTTCCTCAGAAAGAAGTTTCTGACTCCATTTTTGTGAAAACCATTCCTTGAAAAAGGGATAACTTTGGACTATGGAGTTCTTCCTCCAAAGTTTTACCCAGAAAAGAACGATTTGAAATTGGACCTAAGCAAGCATTTAATGTTCTGAGGGCCCTCTTTGGATCTGCTATCAGGTATTTAACTTTTGTTGGTTTCTCAGACACTGCGTTTGCAGTGTGGAGAATCTTTTCAAAAATGGCTGTTGAGAGAGAGAGAGAGAGTTTATTGTTCTGCACACTACTGATATGGTAGGTGCAGGTTTACGTAGCAATTCAAAAAGCTGACATTTAATCTTCGTACCATTTTCAGGCTTAAGTTTGAATAAAATTCTGTGTATTTACTCATAAAAAACGAGTGATGATACATAGATCTATATATAAAATACGTTGTTAATATCTACCATCTCTTTTTCTAATCACAAGAATCACTCTAAACTCGTTTTCAAGAATTACAAAAGATAAAATTAATGCAGAGATCTGAAGTGATTTAAAAATTATTAAATATAATCTCTCTCTCTCTCTTTATTCATTTTATTTATCTGTGTGTGTTTTTGTTTTCTGATGCATGTCTACCACAACATTTACCAAATAGAGGCTAGTTAATCTTTATCATTTTTTTTCACAACATCATATTATATATCATATTAACATTTTTCTTTCTCTATTGTGGTTCACTTATTCGATGTCAAATCTATATGTAAGAGGTATCCATGAAATCATTTTATTTCTTTTTATCTATATTTTTCTATCACATCTATAATGTATTTATATTTCTCTAGGTATTTCTTATTTAAGTATTCAGTAGCATTGGACTTTCCATTAATATTTTTTCTAGAAAAAGAGAAGAGAAATGTTAGTTATGCAATAAAAAAATGTGTGATAGGAGATGGTAAGAAAAAATGGTAATATCACTTAAAAGTATTGCATGAATGCATACCCATAGAAGAGACAATTATATATATATATATATATATATATATATATAATTTATGTAACATTTTTTTATGCTATTTTTTCTATATATGTTTCTATATTATTATTATTATTATTTGATTCCACCTTTATTTATTTTTTTCTATTTGAATCTTAACTGTTGGGAAATATATATGAATTTAAAAAGAAATACAATTGATAAAAAATGAAATATAGTATCAATAATTATTTAATAAAATACTGGCTAAACTTTATAGGCATGTATTAATATATATATATATATATATATATTAACATATGAAATAGGAAGTAAATGAATAGGAGTGGAAACCATTTAGTTTTATAGTTTTTAAAATTATGATGACTAATTGTTAATTACTAAAACCCAAAGAGATGAAGAGTCATAAATATATATACTGTTTTTTTGCCACTGTCCTTACATATATATTAATTTATGATTTTTTTTATTTGGTACTGGAGTTAATATTAAATTTAAAAGTTGCAAAACGTGCAAATTTAATGTACTTAGTCATAAATTCTAAAAGAATGAAGAGTACAAAACAACTACCTACCACACCTATATATCTGGATATCTGCGTCTTATGTGAGGTGTTGAATTGAATTGAATTCAACAGTAATATATTTATTTATAAATTGAATTATCAAAGAAATAAAATAACTGTAAACATATCTTACTAAACTATGTTTGCACAAATTCTTTTTAGTAGCACCATGTTGATTTTAAATAAATGTAGAGTAAATCCATAAAACAAAGTGCTATTTATAAAAACTAATAAAACATTATATCCAATAAAAAATACTTAACTAAATAATTTGGTAGAAGCACCATTGTTGGTCAAAGTGCAATGTTGCAGAATATTCTGGAAAATTCCTGAGTTTCATAGGCTGAACTCATAGGTTAACTGGAGGGTACCCTACCCTAAGTATGCAAAGATGATTTTAGTAATAATGGAAAACAATGAAGATATCATATTGTGACTCAAATAAAGTATATAAAATGAAAATAATATCTCTTTACAGTCTTAAACAGAAGAGTGTCACATTTTTTTAATTCATTTATTTTGTAATTTTAAGAGAATATAGAATAAGAAACTTTTGAGTATTAATCTTTTTATTGGTTTTATTGTTCCTATTATGACAGTATGGAAAACGTCCTTGAACGATATGAGAGACATGCCCACATAGGGCAACTTGTTGAAGATGGTGATGAATCACAGGTACCTCCTAAAATCATAGCTTTTTTGAAAATCTATATGCCTAGTTAATAATGCATTGCCAACACATGAATATCTGTGCTTTCACTGTACTTAAATAGCTTAATTATATTGCTGGTATGTGATTTTATAATCTTCTATTTTAATTCTGCAATTTATTCTTTTTCATTTTTTAAATTAGGTGTGAATTGGATTCATCTGATAATTTGTGACTCAATATTTAATGAGAGTGTTAATGTAGCTGAAAGATACATTTAGAGGTATACATGAAGCTCAGGTGTATTATTTCACTATAAGAAAATCATGAAATATAAACCAATTTTTAGATACCAAAATAATTAGTTGCAATAGTAACTAAATTAGAGACCATTTTATAAACTAAAAGAAAAATTGGTTTTTAAATTAGTTTATATTATTGTTAAATAGTTTCTAAATTGGTATCGAATTAGCAACCAAGGTTTTAGAGACCAAATTTAGAAACTAAATATTTGGTAGTTAAAACCTTGATTGTTAATTAGATACCAATTTAGAAACTATTTAACAATAATAGAAATTAATTTAGAAACTAATTTTTCTTTTAGTTTCTAAAATGGTATTTAATTTAGTTACTATTGCAACTAATTATTTTAGTATCTAAAAATTGGTTTATATTTGATGATTTTTTTTTGTAGTGTTTAGACTATTATAGGTTAATATTTTTATTAAGTGTTTGATGACAAGTTAATGAATCAATAAAAAATATGTAATTTTAAAACTGAAGAACCAAAATCACACTATGAAAAAAGAGAAATCAAAATCTCATGGAAACTGACTATAGTAGGAAGCTAGGGCTGCTAAAGAAAGAGGCTATTTATAGTGCATACAGTGAGAGGTGTAGGATTCTCTTTAGATATTCACAAGGAATGCATAATAGAGCTATAGATCACAGGAAGAGACAAGTTTTGTTATTTAACATTTTGTTTTAATGTAAAATTAGGTTTCATTCTGATATTAGGTAGGGAGACAAGATAACATCACCCCATGTAGAATTTGTAAGGAAACCTCACCAACATAGCTATATAACTGTTTATAACTATAGGTATATCAATTTTTGTTTGATCCTAGTTGGTAGGGTGTTAGGAAATTTGTGTTTGGGATTTTGTATAAAGGTTGGAACACCCCTGAAGTATCTCATTTTATTTTATTTATTATTTGCTGATAAAAAAAAATTATAGGTATATAACTGTTTTTAAAATCCTTTTTTAACCATCCTTAAAAGCCTTGTTTATAGTAGTGAGTGAAGTCTCATTTGCTAACTTGCACTTAAAATCCCATCAACATGAGATTATGAGAACCTAAAATAAAATTATAGTCATATTTTTAGTAGTGGAAGATTCAAAGAAAGATTGACATTCTGAGTGTGGTGGGAAATAAACATATTAGTACTCACCATTTACCTGTTTAGAAATTAAAATGGAAAGGAGTAGATGTTGAGGGAAGTAAAGAGAAGGAAACACTACAAAAACATTATTAAATAAAAAAATAATTTTAGAGATTAAAATAATTAATTATTGTATTAACTATTTTTTTATGAGTAAGAAAAAAATAAAATAATAAAGAGTATTTTAGGGATACTTCAACCTTATACAATAGATCCTAACAATACCATCTAGTTCTACATGTCTAACTAATAAAACATTAGAAAAGAATAACTCCTCATGCACAACTTACAAATCTAAAATTTCATAAAGACAATACATGGCATTCAACATTCCGAATAAGAAGTTCTAAAAAGAATCAAAAGAGCCTCATGCAAAAACCCAAACCACAAACAGATCCTCAAACCACTTTTATCTTTGAATTCCAAGAAGGCTCATTTCTTTCATATTGATTCTTCTCTCCTAGTAGATCAACCTAGAAACTTTGACCCTACAAACACAGAATATCCTTTCCGCTCCAAAACAGTTGACAATATTTTTGCAGTTAATAAATCGAAAGAAAGAACTTCCTCCAACCAACAAAACACAAACAAAGATCCTCCCGCATTCAACAACATGCAAGAAGAAAAACAAATCACGGTCTTGTCTATAACAAGATAAATAATACTATTACATAAGGCACAACAGAAAACACAACTCAATTACTTTTTCTAATATGTCTCATATATTGACTAAATTAAAGACCATTTTATAAACTAAAAAATTATTAGTATCTAAAATAGTTTTTATTATTAATAAAAATTTATAAAGTAGTTAAAACCTTGGTATCTAACTATTAGCTACCAATGTTTTAACTACTAATTACCACTTTATATTCTAAATTAGTCTTTATTAGTCTTTTAGAGATCAATTTAAAATCTAAAATATTAGTAATTAAAATCATGCTAGCTAATTTAGATATCACTTTAGAAATTATTTAATAAATTTTTATTAATAATAGAAACTATTTTAGATATCAATAAATTTTTAATCTCTAAAATAATATATAATTTAGTTAATATAATGACTAATTAATTTTAATTTCTAAATTTAGTTGTTGTTTAATAATTTTCTGGTAGGGAAAACAAAATTTTATTTTTTTAGAGGTTAAGCTAGTGTTATATACATATTTTTGTCAGCTAAAAATATATTAAGTGTGAATTTAATTAGTGTCTATTTTAACTTATTCACATGGTAACTTGTTATTTATCATCAATCTTACGTATCATCAATCTTACATAGACCTTTACACCTTGTTTGTTACTATTTGATATCAATTACCATTTATAATGAGATTTTTTGTCATTATTATCACCTGCATGTACTAGCAAAAGTTCCTGACTTCTAATAATATCTTTGATAGTAAAGTCGTTTCTTCAATTATGGCTAGTATATTGAAACATGGATAAAGAAAGGCTATTTTTGTAAAAAGAAAAAGAAAACAAAGTTCTTTATCAAACATGGTAATCATGTTCAAAATCAAATTTTAAACCAACTTTACCAGACTTTCACCACTTAAGTATTTTGAAGAGATGATCGAGACTGCACTAAAAAGGTGAAAGAATATGTTTTCCTGTTTTATGAATGGCAGAAGTTAAAAGCTAGTGATCTAATAGTTAGAAAGTTTCCAAACAAGTGAGAAAGACAAGGTAAGGATCTCTGTAGCAGACACAGTGTAAAAGAGAAATGTTCAGAGGGATAAAGTCTAAGAATGACAAGATTGAAGTGACTATGTGTAGTAGTAGGGAGAAGCTATGCATGGACAAAAGTAAGAAAGGAATATACACGCTTATCCAATAGGTTGTACAAACGGAGAGAAGGAGAAACGAGTCTTCAGCATAGGACTCTCAATTATAGAAGCTTTTAAGATATCACTCACCTTTACATACACTAAATCACTCAATTTTGAGTTTTGACTTGTTAGTACTCATGTTAAGTTGTTCTTATTCATTGTACTTTCATTTAAATCACATTTTTTATTTGAAGAGGTTAAGTCTAGTGTCTATAAGGGAGTATCTCCAAAACATTGAGAGTGTTAAAGATGTCATGAGGTTAGTGGTATTCAAGAAAAGTGAGAAGTCAAATAAGACAAGGGTTGATCTAAATGATGTCTACGAATATTACAAACAGTGGACATATTGGATTGTGTAAGATTAGGTAGCAGTTCCAATTCAAAAGGTGGAGTGTAGAGATCCAAGGAGACTAGAACTGTGATAAAAAAGCCTTCTGTCCCAACTTAAAAGTAATTACAATGTTTGCAACTGCTACCTTTCTGACAGAAGTTGTCCCAAAATTGTCATTGTTGGAATGATCATAAAAAAGTGCTTCAAGAATCTAATAACTCTTCCAAAATGGTTTCTTACTAACCTTTGTTAAAAAAAATGTTTTAAAGGACAATTTGCACCAAGTGATAGACGGATTCTTTTTAGTGGGATGCTATGTTTTCCTTTGTTAGTTATGATTTTCATCTTTTTGTTTGTTTTAAACTATATATTGTGACGTGCTTCATAGTTTTCTTTTAAAAATATAGGCTGAAGTTAGTTTCAAATTAAGTGTGTGTATACATATGTTCTCAGCAAACAACGTCATTTTATTGTAGGGCAACTGGTCCTTGCAATGCTTCAAGCTCACCGGCAAAGTTGAAGTCTTAGAGAGAAACTTAAGGTACATTATGGATCCTTCTGGTATAAACTTAACAATAACTTTGAGCTATGCTGGTAGTCCTTCAACTAAATATAATCTTTTTGTCTTTTTTTCTCACACCATTCTAATATTACACTTTTTTCCAATTGATCATTTCTATGCAATAAAAAGTCACCAAAATTTTAGGTGATTTTGTCAAATTTCTTTAGACACAAAAGGTACCTCAGCGCGTGTTTTATTTCTTTTAATAAGCCAAAATTTTAGTGAAGACACAACAAATGGCTAGTTAAACTATTTTGTCTAAAATTACTAAATATCTTTAATTTCAACTATTCACGTGAACATGTAATAATGTTTTATAATTTCTCTATTTTTGGATGCTTCAAAAGCATTTACTTTTTGTAAAAATTAAAAATTACAAATAACTTATAATATGTTCAATATATATAGGAACTTTGTGGGACAAGATCTGGATCCCTTGAACTTGAGAGAGCTTCAGAGTTTGGAGCATCAGCTTGACACAGCTATAAAGCGCATCCGAACTAAAAAGGTTTTGCTTTATCATCTGCATAGAAACAATTGGAGAAAATGCATTTTGAAAATTAAACAAGCATCAGCATATACATACATAACATTTTTCTGCGGCTAATTCAATTGATCATTATGACTTTGCAGAGCCAAGTTATGAATGAATCCATCTCAGATCTGCAGAAAAAGGTACTGGGGTTGGTGACTGGGATTGACTAATGTATATTAGTGTGTGTGTTTCTTTGTAATATAAATAGGATACTGTAGCAACATGAAAACTAAAGGTTCTGTATGATAATTGACAGGATTGGAAAGTGGAAAGATAAACATATGATGCTCTATGATTCAATATTCTGGTGGAATATTAGAAGGGTGATAAGTTGGGGAAACGTGAGTAGGAATGCAATACAATCACTATGAAAAAGGTGGAAATTTTGTTGAAAAGGGATATAGGTTAGGAAGTAGTAGAGTTAGGAGGGTTCACATGAGAACCACGTAGGTCAAAAGATAACAAGGGAGTTGATAAATCTCCTTGGATAGGCCCCAAAAAGTGTGATCAATCAATTCCCAAAGCCATGTTTGTGGCTTTGGTAGGCATTAGATATATAGAATGGTACATGGAAAGGATTGGATGATGATGGCAACACTAGGGCAATGTGAAGAACATTGGATGCTTTCTGCATTTCCAACCATGATTGAAAATGGTGGGGTAGGAATAGTGCAAAAGTTGAAGATGTATAACTAGCCATGGTTGCAGGATGTTATTGCAGTTACCCATATCCACTAGAATCTTGACTAGTAGGCCTTGTAAAGGCCATCAAATTTGAAAATGTGGGGGAAGAGTGTCCTTGAGATGGCTTGGAAAGAAAGGTAGAAGTGTAGTGGATCATCAGTTAAACCATCAAGCTTGAACCATCAGGGAATTTGGTAAAAGGGAAAATTTTGATCAACCTGAAAGAGCATTTCAAGGGTTCAAAGTCTTCAAAGAAATAGTTATATCTTAGTGAAAAGGCTGAGAGGGAAAAGGGTAGGATTTATTAGAGCTGGAAGGTGATGGCTATAGTAAAAATGTTTTAGAAAAAGTGGAAGTAGAAGAAGAAATGGAAGTTTGAGGTGAGGGAATAAGGACATGTTGGCCCAACAAGATGTGGACAAAGGTAGGATATTCAGAACGTAGGTGAGGTTGTCCTGCTTTAACTCTAGATAGGACTCATGGTTTTCCATAAATAATTGTGAAGAGTTGTAGCACCATTATGTAGATCTTGCTCAAATCTAACAAGGTTTGGAATGTAACAGTTATTCCAAGATGGTTGGAAGGATTTCATCAGTATCTTTGTGTGGTATGGGAAACATTAAGGTTGATGAATGAAAGCACCAAATTTGATGGTAAATTAAAAATCTTATAGTGATACTTTAATTTGTTAGGGATGAATTTGTGAACACATTTTAAAGTGGAAACCAAAATGTAAAGTTGTTTTGTTTTCTATGTAGATGAAATAAAACAAAGAACAATGTTGGGTTGGGTAGTGACTAAAGTTATGATTTAACCTATAAAAAAAACAGCTGTGTCTATATAAATCTCTGGTGTGCATGTGACAGGCAAAGCAATTGCAAGAGCAAAATGGCACACTTACAAAGAAGGTAGAAGCCACATGTGCCTCTGTAATCTATGAGTTTTGTATTAAGAGAAGGGATAAGGAAAAAAGCTTGACCTGTTTGTTACATTCATGAGTAGATTAAGGAGAAAGGGAAGGCAGTGGCTGAACTTCCACAATGTGTGCCAGAAACCTTAGGTCAAACATGCCCTCTAGAGCTACAACCACAGCATAGACTTGTTCCTTCTTTAACACTCGGGTATGTATCTCATCTCTCAGCTTCTATCTTTTTTTTAGCAAAAAATAATGAAATAAAATGGAAATTCTAGAAATATTCTAACTCATACAAAAACTTTGGTATAAATATGTTGGTATCACATTATATAACTATATGTTACATTTTTCATGTTATAAGAAGTGTAAAATGGTGCAGTGAGAATCTAGAAGCAGCAGCAGCACTGCAGGAAGTGGATGAAGCACGAGCAGTTGGTGGTACCACTACTCTGATCCCACCATGGATGCTGCATCATTTTACAAGATAAAGCAGTGTGGCACTGTTTTTTTGTGGCATGTGATGGATGCCAAAAGCATAAGCTATATATCTATATGTGAAAACATAGAGAATAATGGTGTAGCCTTGTGTTATGTAAGTTGATAACTGCTCATTCTTGTATAGGATGTGCCTTCAAATCCGATGATTCTTCTAGAAATGTCGTGGCCAAGAATGCTACTATATATATAGTGCAAATGATTTTTGCATGCAAACGATGGAATATTTATTAATTATGAATCAAATACAAGCAAGTAGTGTTATTTTTTACAAATAACGAATGGCGAAACTTAAATTAGAAAACGTTGAAGAAGCAAATCCCATGCACACCAAAAGGTGAGGACAAACCAAATAAGGAGGGTTTTTTTTTTACTTTCTTTTTCTTACTATACCATTTATTATTTTAGACAACATTGAAATGAGTATGAACATAAGTCTTAAAGATATAAATATTACCTAAAAATACAAAAAATAATTTTTGTTATAGGTTGTGACTTATGAATCATTATAAACTATATTTTTTGAATTATGAATGCTTAAACAATAGTTAATATAAGTACTGGAAAATAATAAAAATGTGTCCTTTAATTTAAAATGATGTTATTTTAGTGTATATTTTTTAAATTGTAACATTTTTTGTCTAGGTGAAAGTGTACTTGTTTATAGACATATAACTCTCTCTTAAGTGTGAAAAATGTAACACTTTTACAAGTGACGTAAGAATCACCAACGACTTATAATCCGATGATATTTAAACTATAGTTTTAAAGTATTAGTCCGTAAAAATGAGTAAACCATATTAAAATAAGTGTTATCTAAAACAAAAATGTGGTCTCTTCTAAACTATAGAAATGAAAATGTAACATTTTTATAAATATGATTTATGATATTCCACTACAAGAAAAATAAATTTTAACCGGGTTATATTAGAAATTTTTACGGTTTTAACTCCTGTTAAGTGCGTTACTTGCGATTTGTTTTTCCTTTGGAAGATTCAGCGTCATTAACGGACTATCGACGATTTTTACTAACTATTAGAATAACAATTACTATCCAGTCGTTTTTTTAAACTCACGTTACTTCTAACAGTTTTGAAACCTTCGTTATTTTCAATGATTTTGAAAATCATGTTATTTCTGACACTTTTGAAAATCTCGTATTTTTAACGATTTTGAAACCCCTGTTATTTTTAACAATTTTGAAACTTTGGTTACTTGTGACACTTTCCAAAGTGTCGTTATTTCCAGCAATTTCCAAATTCTCTTAGCCTCTGTCGATCTTAGGTTTCAATTTTCTTGCTTGGGAACTTTTTACGATTCACCATGCAAGCAACAAAATAATTCCATTTATTTGTTCTTGCCTAAAGTTCGATAAAATTCTAATTATGAAAATTCTAACTTAATTTTATTTGGATATGTTATTTTTTCTACAACTGATCAAGTTATAAAATCAACTTCTAACTTTTTTTTTACCCAAATCAACGTATTAATACTTTAAGAGCTTTAATTAGTAAAGTTTTGACTTTAATGAATACATCAATATGTATCAATATATTATATATGATCATTTTAATTACATTTTGTTTACAATGTTAGTACGGCTACTTTTAAAATGATATGCTACATCCACATTTTAGATGCTGATCTTACTTTACCTTTAATAATTTGGCCACAATGGAATTACCAAAATAGAATCTACAATTTGTTATTAAAGAAAGTCAAAATTGTTTTCATTTTTATTAATAACAAATAATTTCTTAAATTTGGTAAGGTAAAAAAAATTTCCCCAACTTTAAATGAAATCTAAAAAAAAAATAAAACTCCAATTAATAACCAAAATAACTAAATTTTCACCCAAAAAAATCATTAAATAAAAACTAAGTTTAGATATCAAAATAATTAGTTACTATATTAATTAAATTAGAAATTTTTTTATAAACTAAAAAAATATTAAAATCTAAAACAGTTTCTATTATTAATAAAAATTTATAAAGTAGTTTATAAATTCGTATATAACCATGAGCTACTTTTAACTATTAACTGCTTTATATTTTAAAGTAGACCCTGTTGTCTTTTATAGACTAATTTAAAATATAAAATATTAATAGTTAAAATTTTGATAGATAATTTAGATATTAATTTAGAAATCACTTTATAATTTTTTATTAATAATAGAAACAACTTTAGATACCAATAATTTTTTAGTCTCTAAAATAATATCTAATTTTGTCAATATAATGACAAATTATTTTTGGTCTCCAAATTTAGTTGTTATTTAATGATTTTATTATAGTCACTACACCAAAAAGTAAAATTAGCTGCAAAAGAAAGTGAAGGTAATGCTAGGAACCCTAAATAGTGTGCACTAAGCCTTCGTTATTAAAAAAAATAAAGCGTGGGTTATATGGACATAAATTAAAAAAAAAGACAAAAAAAATTGTGTGGGTCAAACAGTCACAACTGAAACTATAAATAATAAATAATAAAAAAAAATTAAAATTTTGTAGGTTAAGTCCACGCAAACATAATATATATATATATATATATATATATTTAAATTAAATTTAAATATGTAATAAAATTATGAAGGTTAAGCCCACGCTTTTTAAAAATTGTGTAGTCAATCCGTTTAGTAAGCTCACTCTTCTTTGAATAAACAATATAAAATATAATTTTGTATGAGCAACAAGTAGGCTAAGTCCACCCTTGTTTAAAAATTATGTGGCCACCATGTAGGCTAAACCCACACTTCTTTAAATAAACAATATAAAATATAGTTTTGTGTGGGGAGCATGTAGGCTAGGCCTACGCAAAAAAACACACCACTTGTGTCCCACACACCCACCACTATTTTTATGTCAGCATATTAGCTTCCAAAATTTAATAACTATACTTTTGCATCCATTTATTATAGCTAATGTCCCTTTTTGACCCATGGTAATAAACATGTTTTTTGTAGTGAGTGTTCATACTGTAAAAAAAAAAAAAAATATATAACTCAAATCTTTTCCTCCAAATTAAAGTTACTTATGTAAATATACACTAAAAAATTAAATCAGTAAACATATTTGACTTTAAATAGATTTGCATAATAGTTATATTCAAATTACATTTTTCTAAACTAAAACATTGGTATTAATGACGGAAACGAAACAACTACTCTAACCTAAAATTAAGTGAAAAATTTGAATAAAATTTATGTCAATGTTAACATAAAATCCAAATTTTTATGTAGGGAACCTTGTCCAGACGTAGTATATTTTGTCTATGCGAGTTAAGTAAATAAAAAAAAGGGTGGTCTCTGGAGTAATCTCGCTCAAGCGAGACGAATCTTGCTTAGGCGAGATTCCAGTTATACAATCTCGCCTAAGCAAGACAGATAGTTCGCTTGAATGAGTTTGAAGGTCTAAAAGTACAAACTTTAAGGCAACCCAACCCCTATATGCCTCTAGAAAAATTTGAGGCTTATGTATTTTGGTTTGGAGACATGTTCTATTATTCAAAGGGGCAGTTCCATCAATTGAAGCAAGGTCATCTACAACTGTAGATGAAAACTTTAATACAGCTGGATGACTTCTTGGAAAGAGAAGATTGAGCAAAAAATATAGTTTTCTTTTCTTTTCATTTATTTAATTTTTGTTTTATTTTTCAGTTGTTTATTAGCTTATTTCATTATTTTGTTTTAAATGACTTGTATTATTATTCTTGAATAATTTTCTTTGCCTATTCGCTCATTTTGTTATTTTTATTTAAATGGCTTGTATTGTTATCCTCGAATTATTTTCTTGAATCATTTTCAATTTTATTTTAATTGTTGAGTGATTTTCTAGTTTTATTTTTCTTAAATAAATAAGAACTGCAATATTAAATTTGAATTATGGAAAAAAAGACTGTGTTTAAATATTAAATAGTGAAATGAATTAGACACAAGTTGGAAAAGAAAATATGATTGAATTCCTATTCAAATGTAGTTGAAATTGTGATACATGAAAATTTAACAAGATGAGTGATTAGAACAGAGAATGACAAAACAATAAGGAATGAAGACCCATTAAACCAAGTGAATATGCGAACCTTAAAGAGTTTTGAGACTTTTATTGTTGAATTGACAGTTATGGTTGCTTAATTTTTATTTTTTTACATCATAAAAGAGCATGAAGATGATTGAGACAATTGTGTTATTATTGTACCCTAAGCCTTTAATGATATATTTTCCTACCCATTGGCATGTTTAAGGAAGGAGAACATAGATGCAATACATATAGAAAATGGAATGGTTGATTCTAGTTGTTTAGAGTTCAAATAATTCAGTTGTTGGAAATAAGAATAATCTATTCCTATTGATGAAAAAAGAATGCAAAAAATTCATGTTGAAATCATGAATAAGTAGAAAGAAAATGAGGAAAAGCGCGAAGTCAAAAGAAAAGGGTGATTAGATAACACATATGTACTATAACTGGATTGTAGGTATGTTCTTCTTGAAATGAACATTTTTATATGAAAACCCAATACTTTTTTTGGAAGCCTAACCTCATTATATCCTGTAAAAGACCTTAAGATTCATGCTTTTATTATGTTTGTTATATGAAGATGAAATGAAAAGCAACTGTGATTTGTTATGATTAAGTGAAAATAGAGAGAAACACTTACCTTTAAGCATTAACATCAATCAAATGATAGAATATTATTATGCTTTTCAAAATACAAAAGAGTAAGAAGGATGAACCACAATCTCAATTTTCTCAATTGAACCAACAAACTCTTTACTTTGCTTTCTTTACAATTCTTGCAATCATACACAACAAACTTTATTATTTTGTTTTCTCTTTAGTGAATCTTATACTTGATAATTTAATTGTTCCTTGTGGGTTCGATATCCGTCCTTAAGGACAAATTATTACTTTTGACATGATACATTTGTCGTAAAATAGTCAACAAACTATTACTTCCATCTGATAATGATATTAAGATGAAAGCCTATTGCGATTCAAATTGGGGAGGATGTCATATTACTCAGAGATCAATCAACGACTATTGCATTTTCCTTGGAAATTCATTGGTATCCTGGAAGTTTAAGAAAAAATCCAACGTGTCAAGGTCATCTGTCGAAGGAGAATATCAGGCCATGGCAAATACTTTTCTAGAGCTAACATGGAACACTTAGTGTGTCGTTTGAAGAAGAGTTTGTATGGTCTAAAGCAAGCACCTAGATAGTGGTATAAGAAGTTAGAATCCTTCATGACCAAATACAGTTTCAAGAAGACAATTACTGACCATTGTGTGTTCATCAAGATGTATGAAGATGGAAACTTTATTATCCTACTATTATATGTTGATGATATGTTGATCATTGGACAAAGTAAAACCAAGATTGCTGGTTTGGAGAATGCTTCAAGCAAGTCTTTTGTCATGAAAGACTTAGGTCCTGCAAAGCAAATCCTTGGGATGAAGGTGATCAGAGATCGCTCCAAGAAGTTGATATGGCTATCACAAGAGAAGTACATTGAGAAAGTTCTAAAGAGATTCAACATGGATAAGGCAAAACATGTCAGTGTTCCACTTGCCAAACATTCTAAGCTAAGTACAATGAAATCTCCAACTAGTGAAGAAGAAAAGAAAGAGATGAGCAAAGTGCCTTATTCTTCTGTGGTAAGAAGCCTAATGTACGCCATGATTTGCACAAGACCAAATATTGCCCATGCAGTTGGTGTTGTGAGTCGATTCTTGTCCAATCCTGGCGAAGAGCACTAGAGAATGCAATAAAGTGGATATTGAGATATTTGAGGGAATTACCAAAAGATGTTTATGTTTTGGTAATGAAGATCCTATGTTGGTAGGATGCACAAATGTAGACATGGCTAGAGAATTAGATTTCATAAAATCCACATAAGGGTTTCTAACTACTTTTGCAAGGGGAGTTGTATCTTGGCAATTCAAGTTACAAAGATATTTATCAACAACTGAAGCAGAGTACGTTGCCGCATCTGAACCTGGAAAAGAGGTAAAATATATGAAAAATCTCTTGCATGAATTGAGTCATGTTCAATAAAGATATTGATGTGAGTTGATTTTAAGATTGCACATTTTATGAATTGCACTTTGTTTATGGTTTTTTATTTTAAGAAAAATATGGTGAGAAACCCAAAGAAGATTCCTACTAGACATGAACTTAACCAAGTGGTTAAATAAGTGTGAAGGTTCACTTTTAGAGGGCAAAGAGAAAACACAATTATATGGTGATGATGATGAAGAGGTGCAGAATTAAATAACATATCAAGGAAGTAACGAAGATGGAAACCGAATAGACAAAGATGAACACAAGAACATAAAGGAATGAAAAATAAAAAGATGAAAGGAAAGAGAAACTTAGGATGATGAAGGTGTGGTCACGCCACTTGAGGTGTTGTGAAGAGCCGCCACTTGAGGTGTTGTGCACTCAAGATAAGACCCAAAGATAATAGGAGACTCAACTCACTAAACACTATGACAAAGTTTCTTTACTTTCAAAATTCAAAATGTCAATTACATGAGGTAAGACACCCTTTATATACGAGAGAGTGACTTGGGGGAGCAAGAGTGAGAAGGGTAGGGGTGTCATTTGTGAGAAGTCTTCTAAAAGGTAGGTGAAAAAACCTTAAACCTATGTGCACTTGTCATGAAAGGTGGGCTTGGCACAAACCCAATTTATGCTAAGTGAACCCTACTTTAGCTTATTCTTCTATTTACACCCCCAAAGTGAGACCAATTTATTTACATAAATTTGTCTTGTGAAAATACTAGAAGGAAGAACATCTAATATTCTAGTTTATGTCTGGTTCTTCTTCTGCTGAGGCTCTCTTGAGGTTTGGTGGGGTCTGGTCTTGTATGCTGAGATGACTAACCTAATTGTTAAATGTTTGTTGTGTCCTTAGTCATCTTCTTGTCAATGTGGTTTGTATCAGATATGTTCTCCATTGTGACAACCAAAGTGCAATCCACCTAGCTAAGTATCCTACATTTCATTATCGAACAAAGCATATCAGTGGATAAGAAATGCTTTGGTGGAGAGTTGCAGCTAGAGAAGGTTCATACAGATGACAACTAGTCCGACATGTTGACTAAGGCAATTTCAGCTAAGAACCTAACAAACTATTGTAGGGGAGCTAGATTATTGATACCCCTTAATTAAGTTGAGAAGGGGGATATTTGTTGGGAATCCCTTCTTAATTTAACAGGGACCATGTGTTGGGAAAAAACGGGTAATTTTTCCACTAAAACAAAACCCTAACAGAGCTACCCGACAAATAATATTGAATAAATAAAGCGGAATAAAAAAAGAGATAAAGAGGAAAAAACACGCCAGAAAATTTTTAACGGAGTTCGGCCAATTTAGCCTAATCTCCGAGCACAGCAAAAACAACTCACTTTTATTATTATGGGAGAAGATATTACAAATTGGGATATATAACAGTGAAGGAGGAGAGTTTAATTTATAACCCTCAAATCTCCTTTCCAAACAATGAACCCACCGATGTGGGACTTGGGATTAAGCCAAAATCAACAAATCTCCACCTTGGCTTAATTTCAAGTCCCACCCAAAACAAATCTTCTCAAAACATAACAAAAACAAACTTTGCAATGCTTCAAATTTGCGCCTCCGGGCGCCAACTTCAAATGTGCAAGATATTAACCAAGTCTAAACAGTGTTCAAACTTGGTCCTTGTAACCACCTTGGTGAGCATATCTGCAGGATTCTCCGTAG
>Ga0123342_1002112_pt1 | contig 33337 bp, 20 predicted proteins | sample Turbeawhitnodule_FD_89960 | JGI IMG/M metagenome (GOLD analysis project Ga0123342, IMG submission 89960) | Root nodule microbial communities of legume samples collected from Mexico - Turtle bean Mexico white nodule | ecosystem: Host-associated > Plants > Roots > Nodule | place: Mexico: Nepantla... | reverse complement strand
ACTTTTGGTCAGGCCCCTTGCGGAGCTCTGATACCAATTGTTAATCTAAATATATGAAAGCACAGAGAAAGCTATGAAGAGAATACATGATTTATTCAATAATAGAAGCATGGCTTTATAGGCATGTACAAACTGAAATGGTAACAAATGAAGCGTAAAATAAGCAACTACTTAGATCTAGTCAGTCGTATAAGTTAGGACTGTTTATTGACTAATTAAAAATAGCTAACAAACTAAAATAGCTAACACCAACTTGATCATGTTATATTATATTATAATTAATATCAATAAAATAAATATTGATGATGTATTTCATTTTTTTATAAAATGTATTTTTGTGGTTGGGCTTTGAATCTAAGAGCACAATTACACTTTGAAACCCATTAAAATAAAGCAGCAAAGAAAAGTGTCAAATATTATAGTTCAATATAAAATACTCATATTTTATATTATATTTTATATTGTGTTGGATGAAAAAAAAATAGAGGGTGTAATCATAATATCATGCCTAAATAGTATTTGTTATGATACTTGTTATTCGGTCACTTTTTCTTTGTTTCCTTTCTCGTATTCGTTCCTTAATATTTGATCAGGAGTAGTCCTATAAAAGGTTTTTCGACGATCAAGTAAGTGCTCTATAATGGAGTGAGTAATATATTGATAAAAGTGTACATTATCCTTGTATAATCATGTTTATTTATAATATTTATAATTGACTATCTCGTTTATGCGTCATATTTAATGTATATCTTTGCCAAAATGACATTACCTAATTTATTGCTTATCTTCTTATTTTATCTTGGTGTATTTATTTGATACGGTCGGACAGCCTCCGATATCGGGTGACATGGTTCACTCGACACCGACCAGTGAAAAAGTAATTTAATTTTATAAAAAAAATAAAATATTTTATAATAAATTATATTATTCAGAAAAAAATATTTCAAAATATTAAGATAAAGAACACTTTATCTTTCAATAGAGAGTACAAGTGTATATCTACTCTACTTTTCGAAAGACTGAAAGTGCAAGTTATTTGTAACATCCAAATAATATTTTCTATTACAATATAATTTTATTATATAATATAAATATTTACAAAATTAAAGTTTAAAATAAAACTTTTTAAGGTCTTCTAGATGTTCTTGTACATGTATCAACATTTACTCATGTATGTATTACAGTCATCGAAGTTCACAACACTACACAATAAGAGTGTAAGGTAATTAAAAGAAATTTCATAGCATACTTAATACATAAAAAAAAAAAAATCAATTATATTAGTCATTCATAAGAATTCTTTCAAATATTGTCATATAAAATTTCAATATCAATTACATCATTCACATGATTTTCAATCACAATCATTGGATATCATTTCAATTCATAATACTTTGAATTCATTTCAATCATATTGACTACACATGGATCCATTCACAATTCTAGTACCTTGATTTCATTTCAATCCTCAATATTTCGATTTCATTTCAATTGTATTGACTGCACATAGATTCATCGACCTTCGGAAGACTCATTAAGTATGTCCCTACTAGAGATTAACATCTGATCCGATATCCAAAACTTAGATTTACACAGGAATAGGATAAGTCCAAACACCCAATATTGTGTGACTACAAGTGGTCACGATGTGTATGAATTCCCTTTTCAGCAGCTTTTAACCACCTGATACCTTAGTCTGTGTGATTTAAATCATTAGTGAAGCTAGAGGGTCTCTATTAACATCAATTTTTCATACTTAATGTACACCATCAAACAACAACTCATACTTCCACTGGAAGAAAATCATTGAATAGAAACTAATTTTAGATACCAAAAATAATTAGTTGTTATAGTGACTAAATTAAAGACCATTTTAGAGACTAAAATAAAATTTTTGATTTCTAAATTAGTTTCTATTATTGTTAAATAATTTCTAAATTGATATCTAATTATCTACTAAGGTTTTAACTACCAATTATTTAGTTCTTCACAATTTTTTATATAGGTAAAAATTACCCTTTGGTGGATATTATAGTTATTGTCCATATCATTCCAAAATAAATTTGATCAATATTAAAAAAAATCTTATTAACTTATTGAAAAAATATCTTTATACTTTTTAATGGAAAAATAGTTTATGTCAACTACAAAAATTATTAATTGATATTTTTATATATTAAATATTTTTAATATAAATTTTATTTAATGATATACTCAATCAAAATAAATAAATTAAAATTTAATAAATTTATTATCTTATTTAAACAAATTTTGAAAAATAGTCAGTTAAAAAGATTTTTTTTTTAAATTATGAATTTTTCTATTAAAATACTTAACATATAAAAATACTGAAAATATTGGTTAGTTTAGGGAATAAAAATTTAATTTTATGCATACGATCATCAAATTTTTTAAAAGTTGTTATGAAAAATTGTTATCCCTCCTACTTTTTTTTCTATTGATCCATGACTTTTTTTTTATGGGGAAAGAGAATAAATAAATTGAATCATTTAAGGAGTAATTCAACTAGTATACATATCAACTATTTTACTCAAAAAAAAATCCAAAAACTTTACTCTAACCTACCAACTCAAAACCAACGAAGGCACCTTACAAACTACATCTCCAAACCTTCAAATACAAACTAAACTCTTAACAGAGACATTAGATCATAAGCAAACAGGTCAACGAATCAAGACACCAATCAAAAAAGGAAAAAGCAAGCAGAAGCTGAATAAGAAGTAATCCAAGATCATGCCTTTAATTTAGTCAAAGAAAATATTTCAGAATGATCAATTGCTCCTCCTTTAAAAATGTGTTTATTTTTGTGCCTCCAAATTTCACCAATGATTGCAACTCAAACACACTTCCAAGCGACGATAACATAGCCTGGAACATTGCATACAACTTATTCCAAACTAACCAAACTATTTTGCATTAAAAAAACAAGTGTTTTGTGGTATCCTCTCCTTCCTGACACAAACAACAGGAAATCCAATCAATTGTAACCCCATACCTAACCAGATTAACCAAGCAACTGAATTATCCAGCACCCTCCAAACTGTAAAGAGAGCAGAAGATAACACTCTAATCTTCCAAAACACTTCAATCATGATATTTTAAACTATTTATATATTGGAAATAAACTCGTTTCGAAGAGTAACCTACTAACTTTTATTATTTGAATAACCATTTTTAACGGGAAGACATACTATATAAAATTATACTTTTTCAATCGTAAAAAAATCTTCTTGTCATATAAAAATATTAAATTATTAATTATTTAAGAGAGAAAGAGCATGATATCTACTATTATTTGAATCCTAGACATGGTATTTTAGTATCAACTATGTTTTAAAATTATTTTACACTTTTTACTAATGTTAATTTTAATTACTTTTAAAAAGTTTTTATACTAAGTTTATTGTCTATCTCAAATATAAGTTATTTATACTTGAAAGAGTTGTTGGATTGAGATAAGATGTATCCAAAGCTTAAGTGAGAAAAAGACTTGGATGAAAAGTGATGAAAACCTCGAAAATACATCATGTGAAGCGCATAAAGCAGAATATGATGAGAAGTGTAGAGATATGGATATAGATTATGAGCAGAAGTGTGGAAGTGGCAGTGCCACCACTTAAATTTGACAGTTTTGTATGTATGGAGGAGGTTGGGAGGGAGAGCATTGTTTGAGGCATTATTCTGCCATGGTCCCTCCCAACCCAATTTGGTTCTTCTGGTTTTTCAATGGTGGTGATCAAACACGTATCAGCACCACCACCGCCCTATGTTACTGTGCATCACTTTTGACCCCACCCCACCCCACTAACTATTATTCCCATCCATTGCATCACCAACTCTTTCAACCTTACCTCACTAATCTTTCTCCATTCCAATTACTCACATCCAACTAATCCATCGTTTATCACCCTATTCATCAATGTTCAACATCGATTTCGCCATGCAACAAAAAACCAAAAATCTCATGCACATCGTTTGACACTTAACAAAGATATATATATTATGAGTGTGATTAATAATGAGGTGTTTGATTTATAAACATTACTCAAAAATATTCTGGCAGCTTTGCAATATACACTTTACCTATTTCGAGGGTGATCGTATTATAATTGGATTGACTCGTGTAGTTTGAATATATCATATATGATGTGATATTTTGGAGCTTACGGGGCTATCTAAGAATGCCTATATGCAATGAAATTCAAAGATGCTATGCTTTATGAATGATTTCTTCTTTAGTGAAAGTCAATTTCAACTTAAGTTATCAAGTTGGTGGGGTCGTGTATTCCCCTTTTTTTTAAGTTAGGTTGTACTCGTTATCTTATAACCGGAAGTCAAACGTGTGATTGCATTATCAAATCTACATGTAGAACTCATGTGTTGTATTGTGTCTTAGTAATCTGATATCGATTATAGGTTTCGATCTTAAGTTTTTGGTTTTCATCTTCAACTTTTAGTCATGATAAGAAGGATACTTATAATTATACTTTTACATTCAAATCATTCTTGATCTAATTGAAAAGTATATAACAATAATGAATAATCAATTATCTTTTTATCTTAGGATGTAAAAATAACTATAATACACTCTAGTATCCTTTTAATCGTATAAATTAATCGTAATTTATAGATGGTTTATTTATTATATTTATTAATTACATGATTAAGTTCTAATCTTGATTCCCATATTCGTTAATGATATTTTCTTGATGCCAAGACGTATATGAAAATTTCAAAAACTCGAAAAGTACACTAGTTCTATAAACATGAGTGAAGACAATAAGTCTTTAAAAGAAATTTTTTTTTTTACTGCTAAGATGTTTCTTTAGTGGGTTTGGAAGGTAGGTAAGGATAATGAATTTTCAATAAAGTCTCTCTATGCTAAATTAAGAGGCCCCTACGAGGGAGATAGTTTGTTTGTCTCCCTCTAAAAGACTTATGTTTTGCCTTCAGCCCAATTTACTGCTTGGAGGGTGTTGATTAATTCGGTTGCTACGAAAGTTAACTTGGAAAGGCGTGGGGTTTTGGTTGATAGCAACCTCTGTAGTTTTTGCAGGATGGAAGTGGAGTCGACAAATCATCTGTTTTTTAATGCAAGATTGCTTGGCTTGTCTGAAAACAATGTTTTACATGGATGTGGATTACGCCGGTTGATCATGTTGATCTAGTTTCTCACTTCTTGCACTTTAATTTGTTAAATGCTTCTACCCAAGTTAACGTTGTTTGGAGTAGCGTTTGGATTGCAGTAGTTAATGAAATTTGGAAGCACATGAATAAACATATTTTCCAAGGTGGAGTAATCGACTATTCGGAAATGTTCACCTTGGCTCAATTAAAGGTTTGGTCTTGAGTAACATCTAAATATGATTATGCTTGTTTTACTTATTCTGAGTGGTGCATTGATCTTGTGCCTTGTATGTTTTCAATTAAGTGAGGTTTTGCAAGGTTTATTCATTTGGCTGGGGTGTTTGTTATTTTAAGTTTATAAGAATTAGGTTGGCTAAAAGGGGTTCTGAGGACGTGTTGTGTTATGGTTATGTATAAGGGTTGAGTCACCCTTAAAGTGGTTCATATTTATTATTTTGTCTTGTCGATAAAAAAAATATATTTCTTTAGTAATGCTGTAAAGTATAAAACTCAAACTCATTTTTATTAAAATGTTTCTCATTAATATTAGAAATTAATCTATTTTAGTATTGAGAAATGAATGCAATTCTATTTAAAAACATATTTTATATGTAAAAACCGAATCTAACCATTGCAAATATATACATATAAGCTATCTTATAGATATTTTTTCATAAATACTAATGAAAAGTAAAATAAATTAAAAAAATTGTACACACTAAAATCAAATAATATCAATTGAACAACAAAAATTATAATTATCAATTCCTAAAATATAATATTGAATTAATAAATTAAATATTACAAATAATGTGATATAGTTCAAATAAATAGTATAAATAAAAAATAACAATAAAATAATTATAATAATAATTTTCCTTATTTAAAAAGAATATTAATAAAGTTAATAAGTATTTGTAGGACTAAAAAGGAAATAAATATAAAAAGTTATAAGTTAACATTTAAAAGAATGCTTCTTCAAGTAGCATCTCAAAAAATGTTAAAAGTTTACAAAATGTTTAGTTACCAAATACTATTAATATGATTAAAAAATCAATTAGTAAAAAAATAAATTTAAATATGTTTTGTAACATCCTAAAAATACATCTAACTATTATAATACAAGTTCTGTAGGTTTCTATACAAGCTTAGAGTTTTTTAAAAAAATTTTAATACATGATTAGAGCTTATAGAAATACAAATATTTACAATTCATAGCTTAAAACAAACTCTAAAGCCTTTCAGGCTCTCCTGGACCTGTGTGATCATCTGCTCGTGTACATAGTACATTCATAGCAGTTCGAACATAACAAGAAAAATAAGGATAAGCTAGTAAAAATAAAATTTTATAATATACACAATTAAACCAAAAGAGAAAACCAAATTACATAGATCAATTTCTCAATTATTCAATCTTCTTCAAATCCCAACAAACAATCACATAGATCTCACACAAATCTACACATCCAGGATATTCAACAAACAGAAAGAGAATAACAACTAACGCCTTCTGGAAGACCCGTATTAAGTAACCTACCAGAGACTAACACCTGATCCAAAGATTACCAACGAATCCAACAAAAGGGACCAGGATAAGTTCAATACAACACAAGTTGTGCATCTCATATGTCACAATGTGCATAAACTCTCACATCAGCTTTTCACCACCTGATATCTTAGTCTATGTGACTTAGATCATCAATGAAGTTCGGAGATCTCTGTTACCACATAGGCATCAATACTTAATACACAAACAAACATCAGTCCATACATTATACCAAATGTATGAATTCACACTATAAGAAAAATCCACTTTAGCTTCCAACAAAAAGTGAGGGCTGTAAAAAAGAAGCCACTAGCAATGGTGAAGTCTACTCAAGTTGGACACAAAAATAAATGTCAAACATTTTGTCCACAATGGATACCTTTAACTCACACTAAAAATTATTAAAATAATAATAATAAGTTAGCATTTAAAAGGGGACACAAAGTAGATACAATGAAAAAAAATAAGTGACGAAATAAATTGAGTCTAGAATGTGGATGCAAGTTAAAAATTATTAAAATAATAATAATAAGTTAGAGTCTAGAAAAGGATACAAAGTAGATGCAATAAAAAATAAGTTGCAGAATGATATTGTATCGAGAATGGGGACACAAAATGGATGTAAATTAATATTTTATTAAATTTAGCGTAGGTCTAGGCGACACTAATATTTGTTTCCCAGGTAGTGTCCACAATGGCGACTCTAAGTTTAATTATTGTTGGAGATCCCACATCAACTAGATATTATGACATTTCATAGTATATAAGTGGGTGTAAACCTCACCTTATAAGCTGGTTTTATGAGGTTGAGTTAGGCTTAAAGTCCACTTCTTAATATAATATCAGAGTCATCTCGAGCTTATCCTAACAATTGTTTGTTGGGTTTGTCAGGCCACCAATTATCGGTTTGTTATCAAACCACTCATAATATATAATCTCACGCACGAGTTGTTAGTCTCAACGTGAGGGGGGTGTTGTTGGAGATCTCACATCGACTATAGATTATGACCATTTCATAGTATATAAGTGGGTGGAAATACTTAAAGTCCACTTTTTAATAATTATTTAATTTTATAGCCATTTTAGTTCATAAACTCACGCTATAATTAAATAATATATTTTTCTTTATGTAGGCTTAGCCAACACTACCTTGTAAATATGTGTCCCATTAGAGGTCGTCTCTAATGCATAGCCACCAAAACATTAACTTCTATTTCTATTGGAACGTTAAGCTCACACTAGTCCCATGTAGAGTCTCTTTTTTACTCTTTGCGTCGCTCTTTTGGGGACTCTACCATCATTATTTCTTGTAGTGTCAATTCCATATCATCCTCATCATATAGTATCATTCAAAATGTGGTCCACCACATTCAAAAGTTTATTTAACATAAAAAAAACAAGACTTAAATACTAAACCATCAAAATGTAATATTTTTACAAGTTTAAATAGTATATAAACAAACAACACAATATAGAAACACACAACATCCCTGCAAGAGAAATTTAATATTGGGACCACATTCCTTCCAATCCAGATCTTCTAGTTTAGGGTGTCATTAGAAATTAAAGTTAGCTTCCCTTACCTGAAATTCCTTATTCTTATGAAATTCTACCTCAAATAGGGGAACCACTCCAAAATATAGAAACCTATAGCAAATTATCCAAATATTACCAAATTTTAGTATAAGCTTAATCAACTGGCCCCACTAAGATTGATGACTAAATCATAGAGAAAAATAGAGAATAAATGATCTTTAGGGTAAAAATGAACTTACTCTGTTTGAAAATTTGATCGGTAGAAATGTACGCTCAGTCCTCAGCTACATGCGTGATCAGATTTTGAAATAGATGAGGTATGAGAGAGAAATTGAAGAGAAAAGGGAGAGGAAAACTTTAGAGAGAGAAAGCATCGTGACTAAAAAAAGAAAGAAAAGAAAGTGAAATATTTTGAATTTATTTAATGATTTATTATATTTATAACTTTAATTTTTAAATAAATTATCACAATAGAAATAAAAATAAAAATTGGATTACCATTGTAAGTAAATAAAATATATAATAAATAAAATATAACAAAATAAGGAAATATGAAAGAGATGAAGGTAAAGTTGATGAGATTTAATTGCTATTGTAGGGGGAATTCAATTATAAACAAAGGGAGGGATTTTCTAAACTCTTTGATAAAATATTTTGGTATTCATTACAAGATTCATAAGAGTTGAGAAAGAAAAATAAGAGTCTCGTTATTGGAGGAGTCATTACTTATGTAAGAACACTTTTAATAGAAGAAGGATGAAATTTTATCAAATGATAACATTAGAATTATCTAGTCATAAAGCAATGTAGAAGCAAAGTATTACTTTTAACCCTTCTTGACAATAGTCCTCTAGATGAACCAATATCGTCCCACTATGTCATTCCAAAGGTTAGTTTATTCACTTGGTTGCAAGATCCTAATGCTCACATGAGGACGTTTTGTGCTCAGATGTTGATTTATGGGAGATGAGGCATAGTTCGATGTAAACTATTTGTTATAATATTAGAATATGTTGTTTCCATAAACACCTCTTAAATATTTAACCAAATAAAATCTAGCACAGGATGAATTCAACCAAAAGAAATATAAACACCATTAACAAATATTTCACAAATATTTAATTAAACCCAATTCTTACCAAGTATACTTTAAAATAATGTGGGAAATTCAGAATCACCAAATCTCGTGGAAATGGGAAGTAGAACTGATAATCGTCAGAATGAATCCAATTTCAGTCAAGAGGGACGACTCGCCGAGGAGAAAGAAAACCAAATAGGGGTGAATTTGCATGACTTGTCTGAAGAAGAAGAAGTAGCAGAAGTGGGTACTGCAAGTAAAACCCAATCACGAAAATGCAAGCTGAAAGCGCTCCGCGAGTTGGGAGACGCAAATACCTATCCTAGGCAGTCCGTTAGGTTGAGTGAGAAAACGTCACAAATGAAGAGTGACATGTTGAATAGAGAAGGTATGTTCTCAGCATCCATTTCTGACGGGGATATAAATCTTTGTAATGCTCGAGTGCACAGTCCAGAAAGTAGGGAGGAGTCAGATAACTTGTGGGCTGTTGGAAAACGGTTTGGGTTAGCCTGTCGTGGGGAGGAAGATGAGGTGGTTCAAGAATTCATCTCTATGGAAGACAGTGATGTGTAAGTGATGAATAATACAGAGTTGAGTAGACAGAGAGGTTTAGATGCTGATTTTTAATTTGAATATTAGAGGTCTGGGGGGAGGAACAAAAGTACGTTATCTGAGGAGGTGTATATCGTTAGAGGGAGTGGAATTCATGTGCTTACAGGAAACAAAGGCTGCAAAAGTAACGGATGCTAGGTGTTTCTCTATTTGGGGGGATAACAATATTGGTTGGATCCATAATGGAGGGGAGAACGGTAGTGGAAGTCTACTCTCTTTGTGGCACAAAGATGCATTTAAATATGAAAGCCACTCAATGGGGAAAGGTTACATAGCTATTGTGGGGCTACATGGGAAATCATCCCAAAGATGTTGTGTGGTTAATGTGTATGCAGCATGTAATCTAAAAGAAAAGAAAATTCTCTGGGAGGAACTGTCCAAATGTAAAGAAAATTCACAGATTGGGATGTGGTGCTTTTGTGGAGATTTTAATGCTATAAGAGGACGAGTTGAAAGGCAAGGGGCAGATAGGAGTGACTTTACAAGAGAGATGAAGGAGTTCAATGGGTTTATAGAGACAAACTTGCTTTTGGATTTACCCTTTGTTGGGAAAAAATTTACTTTATTCAAATCAAATGGAACAGCAAAGAGTAAGATTGATAGAGCTCTTGTAACAGAGGAGTGGATGCAGTGTTAGCCCACTTGCAAGCAATATGTCCAACGGAGGGAAGTCTCAGACCATTGTGCTTTGATGATTAAATGTCTGGATAAGGATTGGGGTCCTAAACCTTTTAGGTCGATTGATGCATGGCTATCGGAAAAAGGCTTTGTTGGAATGGTGGAGGAAAGGAGGAAAAAGGAGGTGCAATAAAAGCGCTTAAGGAAAAGCTCAAACTTCTGAAGGCGGATCTAAAAGTATGGAATAGGGATGTCTTTGGGAATCTGAATTTGATTAAGAGTTCTATAGTGCAGGAAATTGAGAACTTTGATTGTCAAGAATGTAATGGTCAAGCGGGGGAAAGTCAGAGACATGTTAGAACAGATCTGATCAGGAGGCTTTGGGAGACAGATAATAAGCTTGAGTCACTTATCCGTCAAAAGGCTAGGACTAATTGGTTTAGATATGGTGACTCTTGCTCTAGCTTTTTCCACTCAACTCTTAGGTGGAGGAGATTAAGGAATGAAGTGAAGGGGGTAGAAGTTGGGGGTGTCTGGTGTGAGGAGCCTAGTACTGTATGAAGTGAAGCCAAAAAGCTTTTCGAAACCAGGTTTAAAGCAACAAAGAATTTTGGGGTTAGACTTGATGCGGTCGAGTTTAAAACCCTTGCTACAGAGGACAGCTTGCAAATGATAGAGGTGTTCTCTGAGGAAGAAGTAAAGGAGGCGGTGTGGCAATGCGAAGGTTCAAAGAGTCCAAGCCCGGATGGATTCAATTTTAATTTCATTAAGAAGAGCTGGAAATACTTAAAGGTAGATTTTGTAGCAGCATTAGAGGAATTCCATGAAATAGGCTATATTCCCAAGGGGTGCAATGCTTCATACATAGCACTTGTTCCCAAAGTTAAGGATCCCTGCAAGCTTGATCAGTTTAGACCCATCTCTCTAATGGGAGCCATATATAAAGTCATTGCTAAAGTATTAGCAGGAAGGTTAAAGAAAGCTTTACCGACAATTATAGATGAGAGTCAGTCTGCATTTATAAAGGATAAGGGTCTCACGGATAGTGTGCTCCTGGCAAACGAAGTGATTGAGGACCTTAGAAGGAAGGGGAGAAGCGGATTGTGCTTGAAGGTAGATTTTGAAAAGGCGTATGATTCGGTAAGATGGGAGTACATGTATGGTATGCTAGATAGGATGGATTTTCATAATACTTGGATTAAGTGGATCAGGGGATGTATGGAGTCAGCCACAGTGTCTGTTCTAGTCAATGGGAGCCCAACAGAAGAATTCAGACCGACAAGAGGATTGAGACAGGGAGATCCCTTAGCACCGTTTCTCTTTACAGTAGTGGCAGAAGGCCTTGCTGGACTAGTTAGGCAGGCGATAAAAATCAACCTTTTGTCGGGAGTAAAGATTGGAAGTAAGGAGGTAGATGTGAGCTTCTTGTAGTATGCGGATGACACCCTTTTCTTTTGTGAAGATTCCTAGAGCAATGTGGTGAGTATGAAGGCAATTTTAAGGGGTTTTGAGATAGCATCTGGGCTGAAAATCAACTTTCACAAATCAAGTCTAGTAGGTATAAATGTTGAGAATACTAAGCTTAGATGTTACTCAAAACTTTTAAATTGTGGCCTGATGGGATATCTGTTTAAGTATTTGGGATTAGAAGTAGGAGGTAACCCAAGGAAAAAAACGTTCTGGAAACCTGTTTTGGAAAAATTGAAAGTCAGACTAAGTGTGTGGAAGGGGAGGTTTTTGTCCTTGGCAGTAAGGACTTGTGTAATTAAGTTTGTGCTCACTGCAATACCCTTCTTCTATCTGTCTGTATATAAAGCACCAGAATCGGTTTACAAAAGCATAATTAGCATTCAGGGAAAATTTCTCTGGAGGTGGGAAAGGAGAAAAGGCCGATTTCATGGGTAAGCTGGGGAGATGTGTGCAAACAGAAAGAAGAGGGCGGTCTGGGAATCAAGGACATTAGAAAGTTGAACTATGCCCTTGTAGCAAAATGGAGATGGCGGCTTATCTCGCAAGAGAAAGGGAAGTGGAAGGAGGTATTACTCTCAAAATATGGTTTGCAGCTAGATGACACACGTATTCCAGTGAAATACCAATCATGGTGGTGGAGAGATATAAAAAAGATCTGTAGGGAGGGTGAAGGAGAAGATCGGTTCCAAGAAGAGTTACGATGAAATTAGGAAGGGGAGATAAGATCAGATTCTGGAAGGATGTGTGGGCTGGTAATACAAGTCTAAAAACATGCTTCCAAAGACTGTATACCTTAACGACAAATCAAGAGCAAAAAGTCGAAGAAGTTGGAGTGTGGGAGGGTTCTGAATGGCAATGGAGGTTACAATGGAGGAGGGAGAGATTTGAGTGGGAATCTGAAATGGAAAGAAGTCTTCTTGAAAGAATGTCAAGAACTTTGGTGAAGAGATAGGTAAATGACGCCCAAGTGTGGGGAGAGGAGGGACTAGAGATGTACACGGTGAGTTCAGTGTACACATGCCTAGTCAAGCAATTAAGAGGGACTCAACAAGTTATTTTTGATCTCCTTTGGAAAGCCACAACATTCCCAAATGTGCTAATAACAGCGTGGAGAGTTCTTATAGACAGAATTCCAACACGGGAAGCCCTTGTTAGAAGAGGTATGCAGATGGAATCCACAGTTTGTGCTCTGTGTCGGATTAAGGAGGAGTCATCACAGCATTTGTTCATAGAATGCGTGTATGCACAACGTGATTGGTCCCTTTGCCAAAAGTGGCTGGGAATTGTGTTAGTGCAAAATAATGAGATTAAATCTCATTTTGAGTACTCAGGCCAGCGAAAAGCAAAACTTGGTTTGGAAAGGTATTTGGGCAACTGTTATAAGAGGTATCTGGGACCAGAGAAATTCCATTATGTTCAATCAAGGAGTTGTGGATGTAGAGGAGATGATCCAGATGGCATAGCTAAAATCCTGGTCCTGGCTCAAACATAGGACCAAGTCATTTAATTACTCTTTTGCAGATTGGATCATTAACCCGGTTATCTGCATTAAGAGTGTCAAATAATGTGGTCTGCCTGTCAGAGGGATCAAGGGGTTAGGTAAAGGCTGACAGGGACCAGAGCAGTAGCTAGGGGTGTTTCAAAGGGCAGGCATTAGAGAGAAGCAAAACTGGAAAGCGGTGCTTATATCTAAATGATGGTAAGGCCTAAGCTGATGTAGGAAGGTATAACTGGTAGCTGGGTGCATGGAGACTAGCCAAATGATCAAGTGTGTATAGCAGAAGGCATAATAGCAGTAATACTGGAATCTACTGAAAAGGGAGGATGAAGTTATTAGCTGGAGGGGGAAGTCATACTCCCCTAGCACAGAAAACCTGGTGAGTGTAGGATCAATTATGGACCAGTGTTGGAGTGGCAAGGAGCTGCAGTTCTGAGGGTGAAGAAAAGTTTATGTATGGCAGGAAGGTTGCAGCCATATTAGTAAGTGGCAGAGGAAAGCTGCTGATTCTAGCTTGGGGCAGAGGAGAGTATCATATGCCAGTGCTAGAAAGGGTAGCTAGTTCAAACCCTGTAACTGGTGCGGATCAGTAGAGTCCGTTTAAATAGGTTGATATAGGCTTGCCTATTGGCAGATATGTGTTGTGGCATGGTAGGGATGTACTGTGTTGTATTGGTATAGGAGGTGACACATAGTCAACCAAAACGCAAGAAGCAGTAGCCTTAGCACAATGGGAAGGGGTATAAATTTGTGTCTGTCACTTTTGCAAAGCCAGGAGTCTATATTTGTAGGAAGGAGGAAAATTGGAAGTTTTCTGCTTTTGAGATAAGGTGTATCCGGAAAGAGCAAGCTAGGAGATATAACAAAGATCCAAAGGCTACGATCCAAAGCAAAGAGGAGGAGCCAAAATAGGATTAAGGAGGTTCTGAGTGGAATTTGGGTGGTGGCTGCTGATTATTGGCTGCAGTAGGTCTAGGAAGATCTGACTTTAGTGCATCTGCACAGGGGTGTATTGCATAGGAGGGAAGCAGGAAGGCACGAGTTAAAGCCGTAATAGGGGAGAACTTATTCAGAAGTTGTGGGGTAGTTTTGTGAAAGGAACCTCGAGCAAACCGAAGGAACTGAAATTTGGTCTAATACAATCTGCTATAAGGCCTGGATCATAACTCAAAAGGGCTGATAAAAGGCGTGAGGTAAGTCTTAAGAATCAGTAGGTTGGTTCCTGGCCTGATGTAATACAGGGATGTTGGTTTTCTAGGTTTCTGAGAAATTCTTCCTAGCTTACAAATTCATATATCTAGTAATAGGGAAGCAAGTTTTAAGCTTCTCTACATACTTGTGTATCTAGTGAGTTAGAGGGAAGAGCAAGGTTTTTGTATAAAGGTTGGGATACCCCTGAAGTATCCCATTAATTTAATTCATTATTTGCTGATAAAAAAAAAACTTTCAAATAATTAATTTGTATTCATATAAATTTTTCTTCTAATTAAAATGTGTGGCAGTATTTATTTTCAAATTTGTAACAAAAATTTCCAATTTATTACTATGGCATCAAATTAATTTTATTTAATTATTTAACTAATACTTATTTTAATCAACATAATAAGAAATATAAGAGCTTTATAAATTACTACCATAATACCATTTCACTACTAAAATAGTTCTTAATATTTTTAAATAGAAAATAAACAAAATATTAATAACACTGAATCACACAAACATGATTTCTTATCAAAAACCTACATTCCTTAATATATTCTCGTATGTTCATATTAAAATATTATTTCTCTTGTTTAAAGTAATATTCTCTTAATTTTTGCCAAACAAATACGAGATTGTTTTAGAATGAAAAGTTTAAAAGGCTTAATTTTAATAGAAGTTAATGTTTTCCCCATGTATTATAAAATAATTTATATTAATATAAAAATAAACGTATCAACATTTTATACAAAATTTACAATTTTGATTTGGTAACTCCAATAGGACACAATACCTCAGAATTAGATAAAAAGATAAGTTTTCATCTATATTAAGGTATATAAAAAATTAAATTCATTATTCATAAAAAGCACTTTAAGTCAGTAAGAGTACAAAATATAATGAGTATAAAAGTATTATGATAAAATATGAGTTGAGAGTACTTCATATGTTGTGTATTAGATGATCCTTTTTGTAGAGCATAAACGAGTATATATAGACTGAATTCCAACTCCTCCGTTTTATGGTCATAATCCTATCTTAATTGAGTGGTTAAGTTAATTGATTGAGATCCCCTGACTTGTGTTCCCTCATAGGTCGAGAAACGACCATAAATGACCAACTATCGAGTTAGGCATATGTCCTAACATGTCATAAATAACCAACTATCGGGTCATGCATATGACCTAACATGCCACGAGTCTCATGCGTAGGGCAATAAAATTATGGTGAATTTGAAGATAAAAAATGAGTCTTTTGTTATATCCATAAGGCCATGGCTATGACCTTATAAAACCTAAGAGTTATCTTAGGATAAAAATCCAAATAAATAAATAAAATAATATAGTAAGACAACGTAAAAAGATTCTAATTGAAGAGTTGAGTAGAATGGATCCATTAAATATGATAGCAATTTCTTTAATTGTAAAAGTAAAAAGTAAGACAAATGTTTAAATTTTATTTATATCAGCGGAGTGAAAGTTAAAAAGGTGCATGTTCAAACTTTGAATATTGAAAGGCCCGCAGTAGCATCCCCACATGCGGACTTTGAATGTAGACGCTATGTCGTCCTTCATCAAACTTCAAACCATATTACATAAGCGTGGGTCCCTCGCCAAGCCCAAGCATCGCAAAAACACCATTCTCCCACTCACTTTTCATTTGCTAAATAAACTATAAAAAAAAACATAAGCTAGCCTACGTTTTCTATCCCTCTCTAACTTTTCAATCACACTACCAAAGTTGCACGTTACAACATTTTTAATAGAGTGATTACTACTGCATCTTCTTTGTTTTGGAGTGTCAAATTTTAATATTTTTTATTTTTTATTTTAGAAATATAAAATGAGACTTCAACAATAAACGCAATGTTATCATGCAAGTATTAATAATAATTGTACTCCATATTAAAATAAACTTTATAAACCTTGGAAAGGTATCGTGGGGACATTAGCTAGCTTTAACCTTTTTATTTTTTATTTGGGGATCTTCTTTTCTAATTTCTCTTGCTGTCGGACAATTGGATACACATTTTTCATGGGCGACCAAATAGGGTTTGTCCTCCGCGGTTCACGATTGTTAACCAGACCTTATTGTAGGTTCAGATTCAAGAATTAAAACCTGGAACAGAACCCAAATGATTCATCGAACCTGGACAGTAATTGGGGTTATTTGTTTTCCTTAAATAAATTTATTAACAAAGTTCTTTTGTAACACAACATGTTTAAGGACAAACTATTCGCTGACTGTGCCTGGTTTAATGTAACTGCTCCGTTCCCAAACCCTGCTGCGTTTGTCACTTTTTCTGCTCTGGCTTTTACGATCAAAAGTAGAAGTGGAGTCTTTTCAGAGAGACATGTGAGAAGGAAAACCGATGGTAATGGTACGTGGGGAGTGGAAGCCCAACCTGTTCAGTTTACTCTTTTAATTTCTGGGTATTAATATCATCATATATTTATAAATATATATAGCATGTATAAATTTGTCTGTTAGTTTTCTCTTTTTTTCCCCACTTCCGTGTGTTGTAGGTCATTCTGCCTTTGTATATTTTTTTGTGCTTTACACGAATTCTGACATGGGAAGGGTTAAAGTGAGTTTGTGAAGAAAAAAGAATACTTTTGGTGTTAGTGTAAGAGGAATCCTCCACAGGCAATGGCTTGCATTAGAAGCCTAGGAATGTTGGGAGTCTATTTTAGACTATTCTCCAAACGATTTTCGAATAAGCACTTGGTGGTTCATAAATCATAAAGGGCTGGGACTTGGGAAAAGTCCACATTTTGGTTGTCTAGTTCGGAATGAATTATGCTGTCATGTTCTTTACAGTTTTACCCTGCAGCCATATAAAGTGAAATTCAGTAAATTCTGCGGCGCTACGTTGATGAGAACTTATGCTATTATCTATTGGTATTTGTAGAATGCATTCCATGGATGTAAATTATGGATCTGCATTTAATCTGGTAAGGATGTGGTAATTATTATATATTGATCTTCACATTAGTAAGTTATTCATGGAGATTCAATTATTGTGACTCTGTTGAACAGTCAAAACACGGTTTGGACTTTGGACTTTTTGAATGTTGTTTATTTCCGTTTGGAATGACTTTATGGTTTTTTGAATTTTTGTTCAGGTTTAAGAATTTGATTCCTTTCTAATCTTGTCTGGGAGTTACGTGTTTTGTATTATTCAGGAATTAGAAAAGATGATAATTGAGAATTTTTTGTATGTATTGTTTTGTAAGTGAGAGGGACTGGTGCGTGAGTTCACTCATGCTCGTGCTCGTGCTTGTGAAGAGGTGCTCGTTCTCGTGCTTGTGAAGAGGTGCACGTGCTCGTGCTTGTGAAGAGGTGCATACAAAGACCATTTACTTGTACTGTTAATTGGATACAAAATTTTGCCATCACTCTTCCTTAATGAGAACTGTAGTCTCTGATTTTCTTTAGCTTACATTAGACATCTCGGTAGTCATCATAAAATCTGCGAAATCTTTCTTTTGATCAAATTAGTCTTGAGATTTGACATAATAAATCGGCTCACAATTCCACTCCAGGAACTAGTACTTCCAATTGATGGTTGCCATTGACATGTTTAACTTCTTTGTCTTTTTCTTATTTAAGCTTTATTGACTTCGTGAGTTTTAAAAAAGCACCTAGAAATTGCATATTGTAATGTAATTTATTGAATTCTAGATGTACTAAGTTTGCTCCCTAAACAATACTTATCGTATTCCCCGCCATTCTTCTGACGTTACGACAGATATACTTGCAATAAGACTTTCTGACTTGGGTGAATTAATTTCAGGGTAGTTTGGTCAGGATTGAAAATTAAGCATTTTAATGCATGATTTTGACATGTATTCGATCCGGTTCACACATTTATAAGGTCTTGTTTTCCATTCCCAGCTTGAGAACATTGACCTGAAAGATGAAGTCTTTGAGGTTGTAATCCAAAGCTTACCTGCTTAAGAAGGCATTGCAGCTTGAACCAGTGACCACTCAAATCTTCTATCAAGTATCCCCTCCTCCTCTATTCAGGTTGGTAAACATTTCAGAATTTTCTCATACTAAGTAAGATCTATCAATCATAAATCAACATCTAAAATTCCATATTACGTGCCTCATTATCTTCATTATTGGACTATATATTAGAATTTTAAGCAACATGGTATATTTTGTGATTGCTAATCACACTCCTCGAAGTCCTTGTTTTTTTCCAGTATTTCTGGTTATGACTTTTCCCTGTATTACAGACTGAAGGTCCCGGTTGATGACTTCAATGGGTCCTCCTGCTGATCAAAATCTTGATACTAAAGAGATCGATCTGAGAAGTATGTCATCTTCTTCACATGGTCAGGCACCACGAGTCTACAAAGTGGCAATTCCTCCAAGACAGAACCTCTTCAAGGAATTCCAAGCCACCATTAAAGAAACTTTCTTTTCTGATGATCCTCTAAGACCCTTCAAAGATCAATCTAAATCAAAGAAGTTCATCCTCGGCATTGAGGCCATATTCCCAATACTTAAGTGGGGAAGAAGTTACAACCTTAAAAAATTTAGAGGGGATTTAATATCTGGTCTCACTATTGCGAGTCTTTGCATTCCTCAGGTACTTAAGTTTGCTTTACAGTGGATTTCAATTTTTGAAGCTACGAGAATAATTCATGTTGCATGCCCCATTTTTTAAGGTTCTAACTTCTAATGCTCGGCTGAAAAACAGGATATTGGATACTCCAGGCTTGCACATTTGCCTCCACAGTATGGACTGTGTAAGACTCTACTTGCCTCTCACCAATAGCTCAATTTTTTTCTTTGCACGTTAGACTGATCCTTTTGCATTTTGTTCTTTCTACTCGTTTACAGACTCGAGTTTTGTTCCACCATTGATCTATGCTGTCATGGGTAGCTCTCGTGATATTGCTATAGGACCTGTAGCAGTGGTTTCTCTCTTGTTGGGGACCTTACTTAGTAATGAGATTGATCCTACTAAAAATGCGGCAGAATATCAGCGACTTGCTTTTACAGCCACTTTTTTTGCTGGAATTACTCAAGCAACGCTTGGTATTCTTAGGTATGACAACACTACCGCCCAATATATGGATTTTGCATTTAGACATTTCAACCACTGAAGTTTATGTCTTGTGCAACTGCTACCAGTTACACGAATGTTACAATGTTTTATATCACACCATATAATCTTACGGTTGCATTATTTATTTATTTTTTTCAATCAGGTTAGGATTCTTGATTGACTTCCTATCCCATGCTGCTATTGTCGGTTTTATGGGGGGTGCTGCTATCACAATTTCCCTTCAACAGCTCAAGGGTTTCCTTGGCATTAAAACTAAAATGTTCACAACGAAAACTGATATTATCTCTGTGATGCATTCAGTATTCAATACAGCCCATCATGGAGTATACTCTCCTTCTCTCTCTCAATATACATGCTAATTATTAATTACCAGGAGTCCTGATCTGAACAAGTCCGTGCCTAAATTTAAAATTGCCAACTGTTGGTGTCACTGGTGTGTGTATGTTGAACACAAAATTGACTAATAATTGATAACACTTATCTTGCAGTGGAACTGGCAAACTATAGTCATCGGAGCTAGCTTTTTGGGTTTTCTTCTGGTCGCCAAATACATTGTAAGACATTATACCACCCCTTCATGCATTTTGCTATTATTCCCTAATTAATCGTTAGGATTTCGTAAATTGTTTTATCATTCTTTCATATTATTGCATCAGGGAAAGAAAAACAGGAGATTATTCTGGCTGCCAGCAATTGCTCCGTTGATATCCGTTATTTTGTCCACTTTTTTTGTATTCATAACCCGTGCAGATAAGCAAGGAGTAGAAATTGTAAGTATATGTTTATTCTCATCAAAAGACTGATAGCGTATTTTAGGACCAACTGATGGCAAGAGTGACATAATATTAGTTACAGCAAAACTGAAGTTTTTGTCTATTGATATGTGAAGGTGAGAAAAATAGAAAAAGGAATCAATCCATCATCAGTTAAAGATCTTTATTTAACAGGGGAAAACCTTGGAAAAGGTTTTAAAATTGGCATCGTGGCAGGCATGATAGCATTGACTGTGAGTAGCTTTGACACCAATACCTCTCTTGAAGAGTATCCGTCCATTTTACTCCTGTAGTTTCTAATTAAACCATTACATTTTGATTGCTAGGAAGCCTCGGCAATTGGAAGAACATTTGCATCTATGAAGGACTATCAACTGGATGGAAACAAAGAAATGGTTGCACTAGGAGCAATGAATGTTGTCGGTTCGATGACTTCCTGTTATGTGGCAACTGGTAAGCTCGTAGACAAGGTTTATGAATCTAACTATTTCTTGTCATCAAAATTGCAAGTTTAAGGAATATATAACAAGTGGTCTTGTGTCATAAATATCTACTTTTAGCTATGAAATATCAAGCAAAAATGGGAAAAACAAAATACTAGGCAGATAAAGTTGGATCTACGTCTATAGAGTTTAATGTCTACCTGTGCATAAAGAGAATTTGGGACTATAATTATTTTGTGGTCTAGTGATTTATAAAGTTTTTTAGCCTCTTCTGATCTATACTCTTGGTACCTGCAGGTTCTTTCTCTCGGTCAGCTGTAAATTTCATGGCTGGTTGCCAAACAGCAGTCTCTAATATTGTGATGTCAGTAGTTGTGTTCTTAACCCTGGAATTCATCACTCCGCTTTTTAAGTATACTCCAAATGCCATTCTTTCTGCCATCATCATCTCTGCTGTCATCAACCTTATAGACTATGAGGCAGCAATTTTGATTTGGAAGATAGATAAATTTGACTTTGTCGCTTGCATGGGTGCATTCTTTGGGGTTGTTTTTGTCTCGGTTGAGATAGGACTTCTAATTGCTGTAAGTGCTATAATCAATGCTTAGTTATCTTATGCTCTATATAAGGTCAAAGTAATCTCTGACTAATCTTGTTTATTTCGTATGTTAATTGCTACATTCTATGGCAGGTCTCTATATCCTTTGCAAAGATTCTACTACAAGTAACAAGACCCCGAACAGCAATTCTGGGGAAGATTCCTAGGACTACTGTCTATAGAAACATCCAACAATATCCAGAAGCTAGTAAGGTTCCAGGTGTACTGATTGTAAGAGTTGATTCTGCAATATATTTTTCCAACTCCAACTATGTCAAAGAAAGGTAAAAGACCTTGTTTATTCATTTACAATGAGAAATTGTTTTATACTGTACTCCTTTGAATAAACTGAAGTGAAACAATCCAATCTGTACACTAATTTAATTGAAAAAGCGTTTTGACTGTAATCTAAATGCCTAAGGATTAAGAACGGATATGTGATTCAAAACATAGGGAACATCATTACGTACAATACGAGAAAATTTACATGTGGATGTAAAAATACGAACGGTTGTTATTCATGAGAAAATACCCAGTCTCTATCCAATATATCTTACCAAAAACCTTTAATTTTTTTTCAAGGTACAATAAAATTTGCGTAATTACAATGAGGTATAAATCCGGTGGAATAAATCCGGTGGAAAGGAGCGAGGGTTGATTTAAAAGAGGATTATACCGTAATTTTATGAAACTGTGTTTCAATTAGCGTATTCATGTCGCTTAATATACTCTTTTGCAGGACAATAAGATGGCTGATGGATGAAGAAGAAAAAGTGAAAGGAGACTACCGCACAAAAATCCAGTTTTTGATACTTGAATTGTCACGTGAGAGTCTTTATTTTAATCCTAATTATGTTATACCTTACAATATTCCCGGAGTAAAAGCTTCATTTTCGTCTTGTTAATTTTGTATATTAATTAACTTTCGTGTTCATGATGCAGCCGTCACTGATATCGATACAAGTGGCATCCAATCCTTCGAAGAGTTACACAGAAGTCTTGAAAAGAGAGGAGTTGAGGTAACTAATTAACTTCTGCCCAAGAATGAGATGCACATAATATATATGCATGAGTGATTAGAATATGATATATTATGTAACTAGCATAGCATCTTACCGTAAGTTCTTCTTCCTTTTATGCAAGCTTGTTCTGGCAAATCCTGGTCCAGCAGTGACAGACAAGCTTTACGCATCCAATTTTGCAAACACACTGGGCGAGGACAAGATCTTCCTCACAGTTGCAGAGGCTGTTGCATATTGTTCTCCAAAGGTGACTGAGGACCCTTGAAAAAGATGAAATATTGTTGTGAGAGTAGAGACCAGAAATTTTCAGTATAGTAGTTAGGTAGTAAAGGATTAGATAGAAAGAAAAGGTGTAGTAGAAGAAGTGGGTTATCAGATACTTCTACAGTTAGTGCTAGCTCTGTCATCCTTATCCTAAAGTGCATAATTAAACATTTTGAAAAAGAAAGATAAAATTAGGTGCACATTTACTTGGTTGTTTGTATGAAGAATATATGATCTCCTTTTCAGAAGGGAAGTGTTTGTTCATCATCCTTTCCTCTCTCATTCAGTCATTAAAAAGATTAGAAGAATAGATAAAGCAAATAAATTGTACACTTTTTTATCTTCCATTTTGTGTCTGCAAGTCACTCTGTAATTTACTGAGTTTGAGCTTTGAATGAAAATAGTAAAAGAGAAGATCAATTGAGCAGGTGGATTTTCTTTTTCTTTCTCTTTCTTTTAGTTATGTACAGACAGATGCAACAGGTGGATGAATACCTTTGGTTCTTGCATGAACGAAGAACCAAAACAAAGCCAGATTCATACAAACAGAATTTGTAAAAAGTTTTTCTTTTTAAAAATAAATTATTCAAGCGTCAGATTCGAATATAGAAAGTGCAAGAAGCCTTTTTTGCCTAAACTGGTTATAACTTTAAACTACTAGTATTTGTAGTTTTTATTAAATATGGATTGATTTTATATAATTAAAATTTATAAAATAAATATTCAATATGTAACTTTGTTTTGATCTTTTTCTCTTTTATAATTTCAAAAATTATTAAATTCAATTTAAAATTAAAAAATAAATAAATAAATAAATAAATGAATAAAATATATATATATATATATATATAAACAATCAATCAAAAACACAATGTGTATATAAAGGAATATGATAGTTTGACACTATTATTATTTTTATTAGTTAAATATAATATTCTATTATTGAAAGGAATTGGAAGGTGGAAGGAATTGTAAGGTATATGAAGTTTGAAAGGAATTTATGAATGTGAAATCATAATTTTTTCTTGAAATAATTGTTCAAATAAGAGAATGATACTGTGTTTAAAATCTGAGCAATGTGTCTTGCTCTTGGATTTGCTAAATACGACAAACAGAAGATAGTCGTAGATTGTGCAGTTTCTTTTTCATGTGCTAATTTCTTAGATGATGAATGAAAGCAGTTTAAGTTTTTTGTAAGTATATTTCTAAATAAATTAACTAAATTTGTTCGCACTTCAATAAATACATTTTATTTATTAAAACATATAAAGTAATTCATTTGAGAATTGATAATACAACTAATATTTTCTTGGAAATTGAAAAAATACAATTATCCAAATTGATTTTTTTTTTCAAAAGTAATAGTGTAGTTAGGATCAAGAGAGTATTGCAAAATATAGACTATGCCCACCTGTGGATTTAGGTAGAGGGTTGAGAAAATAGAAATAATAATTATAATAACAACAAGTATGATACTGATATGATCAAAAAATAAGATAAGACAAAAAAAATATATATTTTATTTATTGGTAGATCGTCTGTCAAAACATCAATGTATAAAGTATCTAGAATGCCAGTATATGGTGTTTAACATATTTTTGTAATTTTATAAAAAGAAAACTTTTATTATTAAATAAATTTATTTTAGTATTACATTAGTCAGAGACAAATAGATGTGAGTGTTCTTTGAATTGAGAACTTTCAATGACACTATTTTGTTGTTGTTTGACATTGGTCGAAACTCAGGAGGAATTACTGTGAAATAATAAGACAAAGGGAAAATGTGAAAGGTTGACTGCAATCCAACTTAAGGACTAGAGATTTGTCAAAAGAACATTGTGGAATGCTTGATTGATCATTGTCAAAAGAAAATTGTGGAATGCTTATTGATCGTCAGTCAAAAAAAGTAATCATTATTAAGTTCAGATTTCACTTTATGTCAGGTTAATTTAAAATAAGTAAACTACCATTATCACAATATTATTTTTACTCACAATTGTATTCTTTGAGATAGAAGAATCCTCAAAATTTCTAAATGAATATCTTCCCTTTAATACCTTATATGAAGTAGTTATATATTCTATGACTTTAATTAAAGCATAAATTCGATTTCAATTCTCATATGTAAGTCAAAAGATGATGACCAGGTACAAGAGATAATGAAATATTTAACCTAGTCTTATTAGGAAAATGCTTGTATTATTAGGAAAATCGAAGTGGAAATTAGGATTAGATATGAAGGCTTATGGAAAGAATTTTTGGTGAAAGTATAGATTATGGAGGAACTTAGACGGTAACAGTGAGCATAGGCTAAAGTTAAGGTGGTGAAGAAATTTAAAGATAGTGTTTAAAGAAGGAAAAAACAAGAATTTGGTTCAATACCAGTATAATCTTGTCTAAGGGTTATGCAAACATAAAGATAGTGTTTTAAGAAGGGAAAAACAAGAATTTGGTTCAATACCAATATAATCTTGTCTAAGGGTTATGCAAACATGATAAGATTTTGGGAGAAATGTTATGTTGGCCATAACCTTCCTAAAGATAAGTATACTCTGTTATATGTGAATTTGTGTGACAATGAAAATAGTATATGAAATATGGCCCACGAGTGCGGAGAAGGTTGGTAGTGAACAATAAAATGACGTAGAGAGTGATTTGAGTAGGAAAGAGAATAACTGAAAATGTTCATGATTGATCTCGGACAATGTTCTATTCAACTAAGAAACAAGATAATTGGATCTGAAAAGATTGTGATACGAATGTATACACGGTTAAATATCTTTATAATAAAATATAGAATCTTCTAGCAGGGAAAGAAGAAGATACAATAGAGTATCTATGGAATATAAAGGTTATCTCATCTGCACTAAACTTTGTTTGGAGAGTTTTCATAAATAGGACTTTTTTACCACCATGATTTTTTTTATGTTCTTTTACTAAAATGGGATTGCTTCAAAAACAATTTAAATTATGTCAAGTTAGCACGACTTCTATCACATTAACCTTAAGTCATGCTAAATTAGCACGACTTTGTTTACGTTATCTAAAGTCGTGTTAGAGAATTTTGGAGGAAGGTCATGGGTTTGATAACGTGATCACAAGAAAAATTCTCCTCTAAATATGAATTTACAATATAAAAAAGAAAAAAATTGACTTTAAATTGCAATTAAAAAACACAAACTTCTTTTATTATGAGATAAAGGAAAACATCTAACATATATATCTTTTATAATATATTTATAATAATATGTAATTATAACATTATTTTATTCAGTTATAATAATGTAAAATAATTATTTTGTAAATATATTTTCATAATAAATATATTTTAAATTTGTATTATAATATATTTATATATTATAAATTTTTTTAAATTTCTACAGGACAAATAATTTAATCAGAATTTACCGACAAATTAAATTCAGTGGATAAATTCATTGGTTGGTGATGTCATTTAAATCACTCGCACATAAAATTTGTAAGTATTAAATTTATAATTAGTATACACGTTAGTATGTAAAATAATAAAAAATATTAAATAATTAAATTTTAACTTAATACAATCAAATAATATGATAGAAATTTAAACGCACAAAAGCATTACAGTTTATATTAGTTATAGTTTAAATAATAAAAAATTTCTTAGATCAACACAAAAGTATTTATTTATTTATTTTGTATAAATAAGTCACAATAATTTTTAAAAGTGTTTTTTCTGTGACTATTCTAAGTTTTCCTGACTTATAACGATCTTCCATGGTCCAATATATATAACCACTCTAAAAAGAAGATAAGTCGTTAATCACATTCCAATACAAAGATACTTTAAAATTAAAAAAAATAAAAATAAAAAATAAATAAATAAAAAATAAATAAAATATATATATATATATATATATATATATATATATATATATATATATACGGTCTCAAAAAGCACAATATGTGATTGTTTTCAGTGATATATCATTTATTGTCAATTTATTGAAACATATTATTTATCTTACATAAAGACATCAAAATATATATACCACATACTTCCTTATCTTATATTTATGACATATATGAATTTGTTTTATTTAAACATTTTCAAATAATATTTATTTCATTATGAAAATACAGATTATTTATCAAATATTTATAATGATAGATCATTAACAACAAATTATTTGTTTACATCGATAATGTAACCTTTTTATGGACATATGAAACCAATCACATCATCTAATTGTGTGACACTTACCTAAGGTAAGTCATTAAAGAAAAATATAACATAAATTATGGATTAACATTAGAAAAATAATATGACACAACATGTTCAAATTCCTTTTCATTTACAATCTTAAGAAAATGGACTATATAAGTATTCAAGAGTTACATTGATGTAAAAATCTAGCTTTTTTAACAAAATCGATAGGAAGAAAAACTTTTAAACTATTGAATTCCGTGAAGAAGATTGTTTATATGAAAAGGAGGAATAAATACTTCCTATATTATTTCTTTGCATTATTTTCTCATTGAGTTTTTCCTAATGTTTTTCATGAGACGATGAACAGTAAAACACACATTATGATAAAGTATTATGAATTTTTATTAATGGCGGTTATATATTCCTTGAAAGTTGTGTAATAGTATGTCTTCATTTTTAAATCATAGATAATCTTTAAATCGCCTATGTATCTATACCATATTTCATTTGTGAGCTGATTAAAACATATATTTGATTTGTGAAATAATAGTAAGTTAATCCATCCCGTCAACCTAACAACAAATCGAACAACCATTGTGTTTTAAAATGTTTTATTAACTTGATAGAGCCTCTCTAAAAGTGGAGTGCAGGAAGGAAGCAAAAACAAAAGTAACCTTAATAGAGACTCTATATATTATTGGGCCAATTTTTTCATTCACTTCCTTATTTTTTTCTTCAACCTTGAGATAAAAAAATTAATATATGAATTATACAATTTAAAATCTAAATTTTTTAATTTGAATATAAATTTTGGTTTGTAATTAAGACTATATAATCTAAAATACATTGTATTTCGAATTCTAGATTCTATAATTCTATGATGAAAATTTATATTATACATTAATTTCTTTTTAATTATTTGGAATATAATTTTTTTATTTTATTTTAAATTGTGTCTTCCATAATACAAATTTAGATTGTTTAATCTAGAATACTAAAGTTTTTCAAAATGGTATAATATAAAATATTATTTTTTTATTTGAATTGTATAATTTAAAATACATTTTTTTTTAGACGACGAAAGTACTTTTTTTGTTTTGTTTAGACGAAGAGACTGACTACTCAGTTGTGGCGCAGAGGTGAGAGGTATTGGGGACTACTACAGCAGTGACATAGAAGGTGAGAAATTACTGCGGTGCTGGTGTTGGAGATGGGGTTGCTGAGGGAAGAGAGGTGTTTAATGGAGAAGATGAAAAAAAAGGGTAAAATTGTCATTTAACTTCTTCTATGGAGGTGCAAGAAGAAGAAGAATGTATAGAGGAGGTGCAGGAAGAATTGCCCATTATTGGGTCTGAAGGGAGTGATGGGCCAAAATCCAGGTTAGGAACGGATAAAATGGGCCCTTCGTCAGAACATAAAGATCGATAGCAAGATAGAAAAACAGTAGCTTCAGGAAGACAGAAAACGAAACCAGAGCAATGGCTGCTCTGCGTGCCATGCTTCGTCACATTAACATGTGCGCCACCTTTGCTTCACCGCCGCGTCCAACTATGGCGTTGCTTTTGAGTTGTGGAGTCACGTGGCACCATCTTATTCCCTCCAAAACCTCCAGAGCCGTTAAATCCCACGCAGGTTCAGACAGTTACAAGTTAGTGGTGAAGAAAGACGAGCGGTTGGGAGCGGGAGAGTGTGTAGACGAGGTTGTTGGGAATGGGACCACAATTGCGGCCATCGTAACTTCCTTGGGGGGGCCACCTGCCGCCGTTGGAATCGTTCGGCTTTCAGGCCCTGGAGCAGTGTCTATTGCGGGCCGGGTGTTCCGGCCCGCCCGGAACTCGTGGCGGCCCACCAGCCACGTCGTGGAATACGGCGTCGTCTTGGACTCCGATGGCAACGTGATCGATGAGGTCTTGGCGGTGCCGATGCTGGCTCCGAGGTCGTACACGCGCGAAGATGTGGTGGAGCTTCAGTGTCACGGGAGCGAAGTATGTCTGCGCCGCGTGCTAAGGACTTGTTTGGAAGCCGGGGCAACGCTTGCTCAACCAGGTGCGTCTCTGTTACTCTGGATAAACTTAATGCTCTTTTTAACCCTCTCTCGACAACCAAATGCAAATTAGTTGTTTGTGTTTTCTTCTTCTAGGCGAGTTCACTCTTCGCGCTTTTCTTAACGGTCGTTTGGATCTCTCACAAGCCGAAAATGTTGCAAGATTAATTGCTGCCAAATCTGTGGCTGCTGCAGATGCTGCACTACAAGGAATTCAGGTATGTTTAACTCAACGTTGTTTCCATGTTTTACTGTATCATCATCATGATGTTTGGTGTAAGACTTGCCTGGTTGCGTCTGATGACAGGGTGGCTTTTCTTCACTTGTTCGATCTTTGAGGAGTCAATGCATTGAGTTGCTTACTGAGATTGAAGCACGTTTAGACTTCGATGATGAGATGCCGCCTCTGGATTTGAATCTGATTATGGATAAAATCTATGACATGTCACGAGACGTTGAGAATGCATTAGAGACAGCAAACTATGACAAGCTTCTGCAATCTGGATTACAGGTATGGTTTGGAACACAGGGCATAATATGCTGTAATAGGTATAGAAGTTTGTTTCTTCTCTTATAAAGTGGTTTAGACCTATCTTTTTACCTGTGATTGGATCACTCATAAATGTATAAATATATATTGTTACATTTGAGATGTCCAATTCCCAACATAAAAGTGTTTTGGGGATTTCGCAAGAGATAAATAAATTATAGTAAATAAGAGGAGATGTCGATTTTATAAAGTTAAGGTAGACTTAAATTACTTTATGATGCAACATGAATTTGTCATTCTATTTCTGTGTGAATATGAGGATATTTCTGTGTGAATATGAGGATGACTGCTGCTGTTCCTATTTTTTATCCTGATATATGAAATTCTTCCAGATAGCTATAGTTGGCCGCCCGAATGTTGGCAAGTCAAGTCTTCTGAATGCATGGAGCAAAGTATGTCATTGTCATTTTGGTTATTTGATAACTTCAATTTGATATTTATTGTTTATTGAATCTTTTCTATTGATATTAACCTTGGTGTTGGCCATCTGAAATCATTCACGTAGTATTTTTGTACTTAATCTGCATCTCAACATAATTTAAATTTAAGCGGAAGAACTATACACAGATAATATATATACATATATCTATATATATATGTATGTATTTAACTTATTGAGCATGATCTTCTTGTAGCATGCAGAGTGAGAGGGCAATAGTTACTGAAATTGCTGGAACCACACGTGATGTGATTGAAGCGAGTATCAGTGTCAGTGGTATTCCTATAACCCTTCTTGATACAGCAGGCATCAGGGACACTGATAACATTGTGGAAAAGATAGGTGCGACTTTCTTTCTTTTCTCCTTTGAGTTCAGAACCTATGTAATTTTCCTTTGTTTTTGTTGCACCGTCTTTCTCTTGTCTGTATTGTAGGCTCTAAGCTATAGATCTTTAAGTGTCCTTTCAAATGTGACGTTATAGCGTCTGCAACTAGTTTAAATCCAGGTTTTTTAATGGCTACACGCAGTAATTCGGTTTTAATGATATCTTAAACTTGATTGAGTGCATTTTTTTTTTTGCAAAAATATATACAAGCTTTCTAATAATTATCACTTGCATTAAATATAGTTTAAGTGAAACACTTGTAAAATCTAGTAAAAATTAGATAGATATACGGCTATACACTTTGCCTGATTTGACTTAGCTATAGTTGGATTAGATGTATTTTGTCGTATCCATCTAGTGTTTTGCTACTTACCTTAACATCATTACTTCAATGATGTACTAGGCGTAGAGCGATCTGAAGCAGTTGCTAAGGGGGCTGATTTAATTATCATGACTGTGAGTGCTGTTGAAGGTTGGACATCTGAAGACACCAAACTTCTCGAAAGGATTCAATCTACCAAGGTTTGACCATATAATTTTTTTCTCCCCTTTCTCCTTGTTTTATCATTATATTTAATACTATGTTGATATAGATTAAGCATTAACATTTTATTTGAAGGAGAAATAGTCGTGTCATTTATCATTTGAGAGAAAGTTAGTATGAAGATATCTATGCTAACTGGGAAGCATCAGACTATGTATGTTACCACAAGCATATTCTTAATATGATATGACATGATAAATTTGCACACAGACACAACCTGGCTGCCTTAAATGCATTGGTATCCTATAGTCAACAACAAGAGTAAAAAGACTTTTTATGCTGGGTGGGATCAATTACATGTCTCCAGAAAGGCCATTTAGATCTGTACTTACCCTTAAAAATTACATTATGTAGGATAATGCTCTTAAACATAATAAATATTGCACTACACCTTTCATCTTTCTTTTAGTATTAAGCTTGGTACCTGTTATTATTTTCTGCCTTGCTGTCAGAAAAGAAAAGATTTATGTTCATATTAATCTGCAATCTTTACTTAACCTTTCTGTTGTAAGACAGGGATCAACTGGATCATCCACCCCAGTAATCCTTGTGGTCAACAAGATAGATTGTAAACCTTGTGCTGAGACTGAATGGGACAAAGGATTTGAGAGTCATAAAATTTTCAGCAAACATGTGTTTACATGTGCTGTTACTGGTCAAGGATTACAAGACTTAGAGAGGGCGGTATTACAGATTGTGGGTCTTGAAAGCATTCCTGCTGGGGGTCGCAGATGGACTGTCAATCAGGTAAGCTATCATTTTGGCTTTCCATCTTTCTTACAAAGTCGTGGCTTCAAAATTTTCTTAAACTTTTAAGTGGGAAGGGAAGGAACGAATAGACTCTTAGATACCATGTATCTTTATTTGGTAAATTTGAACTAGAAGTAATGGTCAATATTATGCTTAGCTAAGAAGAAAATGTTTGACGGTAAATAACCATGTTGCTGGACTCTACAAAGACTTTTCTGTTTTCTACTATTCCATTTTTACTCCCACCAAGCTCAAGTGATCTTCTGTTACAAGACAACATTCTTGCATATGCACCCACATACTCACAAAAGAGTAGTAAAATAACTTCTTTTCTTTTGGGGGGAGGTCTTGAATCTGGATTGTGTTTGCTGATATAACGATGATTCAGAGACAATGTGAACAACTTGTTCGGACCAAGGAAGCACTTGCAAGGTTACAATCATCAATAAATGAGGAACTGCCTCTGGATTTTTGGACAATTGATTTGAGGGATGCTGCATTGTCCCTTGGACAGATAAGTGGAGAAAATATATCGGAGGAGGTTTTATCAAATATATTTGGCAAGTTCTGTATTGGTAAATAGAATGGCTCCGAATACGGACGTGGTGATTTTGAGCTAGTTTTCTTTACATTTATCACTCATGTATAGGACGCCAAATTCAATCTGGCTTTGTACATTTCCCATGGATTTCAAGCCATGGTGATCAGTTTTGTTGTATGTTTCTCGTACTGATATTATCACGCGAACCCCTCCTTTTTTGGTTGGGATGATTTTTAAATTGAGTTGTATTATTTTAAATCAACGGTCGAAAGATATGGTGCAGTGCTGTAACTGCAAATAGGTAATCCGCAGAAGCAATTTAGGAAGTTCTTAATTTCATGGTCTCCAAAAATCATTTAGTTTTAAAAAAACTTAAAACCTTTATGTCGAAATCAGTATTCAATTAATGTTTACCAATTCTTGTTTGGTTTCCCATGCTCTCTTGATGGCCGAAACATTGAAGAATAAATCGAAGATATGCATATGCACTAAGGCACTGTTGGCTAGTATAATTGGCCTATAACTGTTTGGTTCCCAATTAATGGTGTGTGTTCCTTCGATTGTTGTATTTCTTCGTGTTTTCTACAGATGCAACTCTAGTAATGCTTGAGCCTGACAATATTTCAAGCACGTTATGCTCAAATTTCCGAAGGATCCATAACCCTCAAATTGGAATGGGTAAGCGTGAACCTCTCGGGGCTGCTTCTTCCTGCACCTCCATACCTTCTTGTGCCACCCCTATAAATTTTTCTTATTCCAAAAATACCCTTTTCAATATTTCGGATTACATAATCCGGAAGTCTTTTTTTAGATTCAAAATTAGCTTCCGGATTATGTAATCCGGAAGTCTTTTGCGATTAGCTTCCGGATTACATAATCCGAAAGTCTTTTCTATACATAAGATTAGCTTCCGGATTATGTAATCCAGAAGTCTTTTTTTCAGATGTGTTATTAGCTTCCGGATTACATAATCCGGAAGTCTTTTCTAAATATGAAATTGACTTT